>CEUA01029197.1_pt1 | contig 21367 bp, 16 predicted proteins | sample 361541 | NCBI WGS metagenome assembly CEUA01 (sample SAMEA2623079, study PRJEB7988) | marine metagenome | isolation source: saline water (ENVO:00002010), including
GTTATTGGTTTTTCCCATAGTAAAACGGGAGGGAAATATGTCTGATAAAGTACCTATGTTGCCGGACAAACACTTAGATTCGGCAAAGATTATCATTAAAGAGAATAGATCAAAAACTCAATGTAAGACGTGTTATGATCGAGGTTTTATAGGAACAAACCAAGATAATATGATTGTTCCTTGCAATAAGTGCGTCGAGGTTGAGGCGGTTATGATTCGGTGGCGTAAATATGTTCGAGAAGATGAGGAGCTAACGGCTTTGTATGGTGATTATTTTGAGGAGGACGAAGACGAACAAGGCTCAGAATAAAATCTTTTTTCAAGAAGACAAGTTTTTAAATCGTGTCACATCACCTTTGCCTTTCCGCAAAACTTTCGGTTCGGCATGTATCAAAGAAATTACAGAAGACGGCTGCGCAATTATTTCTCCATCAGTTAATATTAGGTCCACTTTATCGCCCATATATTCTTGAAGCTCTTTGGGGTTATTAAGAACGTCTTCACCGGAAAAATTGGCACTTGTGCTCAATAATGGTTTTTTGAGTGCTTTGACAATTTGCAAGGGTATTCTATGATCTGGAATGCGAAGGCCTACGGTTTCCTGTTCGGTAATCAATTCTTTAGGTGCTTGGCGGGAGGCTGGTAAGACAAAAGTGTAAGCTCCTGGAAGAAATTCTTCTAATATTTTTTCTGAGTTTGTTGATAGACGTGCGTAATCTTTTATGTGAAGTAGGTCAGCACACACGAAAGACATAGGTTTCTTTGCGTCTCGCCCTTTGATGCTCAATACTCGGTTTATAGCGTTTGTGTTCGTGATGTCACATCCTAAACCATAAATTGTGTCTGTAGGATAAATAATTACTCCACCATTCTGCAGTATATTTTGGGTGAGTTCAATTTGTTCCTCGGTTAAGCTAGAGTTGTAAGCTTCTATATGTTCGGCCAATTTATTATGCTCTTTCATCATTGATTTTTTTGATCCAAGTATCTACGACGGCATCTACCATTTCTTGTCCGTGTTTTTTGTTGGCAGTCCAGCTGTTCTGAGATTCGTTTTGACGACAATACCATGGGGCATTCTCATCCAATTGATCTTGTTGCACTAATTCGGGCCGCGTAGCGATAAGGAATGAGGTTTCATTATACCCAGCGTGGTCTCCTCCTGCCGGAGGACTGGCAGAGGCTAATATCATTGGGTGCACTTCAATACGTCCCCACACGTTACCGGCTTTTTTCATGTCCTCTTCCCGCCCCCACCATCCTGGTCTAAAACCAGCTTCCAATGTGGATTCAAAAGTAAGTTCAGCGGCTGCCTTCTTAAAGGCTAAAGCGAGAGGAGCTTCCATACCTTGATGCATGATAATCACATAAATTTTTCTAAAGCCCATACTGGTAAAATTTTTCAAAATACTTTTTACATATCTACTGAAAGAATCATAATCTGGGTCAATAGTTCCATCTTTGGGTCCGCCTAATGCAAATCCGGTTGGACCATAATCAAAGGAAGGTGCAATAGCACAGTCGGTCTGTTTTGCTACGAGTTGACAGATTTCTTCGACAATGATTGTATCATGACCTATTGCCATGTGCGGTCCATGGGTTTCCACGCACCCTGCCGGTATAAGAAGCGGGTTTCCAGATTGCACACAATCGACTAATTGGTAGGGAAGCATGTTTTTTATCAGCATAGGGTTCTCCAAATATTTTGCGTGAGATGTTATGGCTTTGTAATATAACGCACCTACCCATAGCAAATCCAGAAACATTATGACACATACCGTAATTGGAACAGCAGGTCACATTGATCATGGGAAAACCAGTATAGTAAAGGCATTGACTGGTGTTGACACCGATCGACTGCCCGAAGAAAAAGAGCGCGGGATAACGATAGACTTAGGTTTTGCTTTTCTCGGCGATCACACAACTATAATAGACGTCCCTGGACATGAGCGTTTTGTAAAGACTATGGTGGCGGGAGTTACCTCTATAGATGTTGCGTTGTTGGTTATTGCTGCGGACGATGGTATCATGCCACAATCGAGAGAGCATTTAGATATTCTAAGCCTATTAGGTGTTCAGCGCGGAATCATTGTGTTGAACAAAATCGATCTTGTTGATAGCGAGTGGGCAGACCTAATTGAAGATGATTTGCGAGTTTTCACCAAAGGATCTTTTCTCGAAGATTCACCTATTATGCGCGTTTCTGCCGAGACAGGAAAAGGCATAAAGGAGTTGGCTATCCGACTCAACAAATTCACCAATTTGGAAAGTAACTACAACGCCAATAGGCCTTTTCGAATGCCCGTGGATCGGTTTTTTTCGATAAAAGGTTTTGGTCCTGTAGCCACTGGTACTGTTTTGTGTGGAAAAATAGAAACTGGAAAAAATTTAGATGTGCTACCAAGTGGTTCAACTGTTCGTGTAAGGAATCTTCAAGTGCATGGTAAACAGGTAAATGTCATTTCTGCGGGGCATCGGGCTGCCATTAATATGGCAGGGGTTAATTTAGATGAGGTTAAACGAGGCGATGTGCTATCAGAATCTGGAGTGTTTAAAACTACTCAGTTGCTTGATGTTCGATTAAATATGCTAGAATCCAGCCCTGTTGAATTGTGCCAAAGGGCGCGTGTTCGGTTACATGTAGGCACGGCCGAAGTATTGGCCCGAATTCAATTATTGGATCGTGACAGTTTGGTTCCTGGGGGTAATGCTTGGGTTCAACTTCGTTTAGAGTCGCCAATCTGTGCCGCTTGGGGAGATCGTTTTGTCATTCGAAGCTATTCGCCTGCTTTAAGTATTGGGGGCGGGGTCGTTCTTGATCCAAGACCGCCCAAAAGACGCAGAATAGATTCCGATGAATTGGATCATTTGCTGGATTTAGAGAGTAATTGTCTTACTAAAGCAGTAAAAGGTCTAACTACCTCATCAAAATATTCTTTGTGGAATCAGGGTGAACTCAGTTCTATACTCGCTCATAGTTTGGATGAAATACGGTTTTCTTTGCTTGAGCTCGAGTCTGAAGGGAATATTTTATTGGCGAGGGAAGAGCCTCATCTTCTGGCTATAAAGACCGAGGGTGCTGAATCTATAAAAAATAAATTGATAAGGCTGCTTGAAGAATATCATTTAACGTTCCCTCTTAGAGTCGGGGCACATCGGCAAGAAATACGACAGAAAGTTATTCCTCATATTGAGGAAGATCTTCTTGATTGGATGCTTGGTGAACTTGAAGAAGAAGAGAGAATAGAGTCCGGAGAATATGGTATTCGAATCATTGGCTATGAGATAGTTTTTAGCAAAGAGGACAGAGATCTTGCCAAGAATATCGAAAAATTAGTCAAAAATTCCGACTGGTCGGCTCCTCTGGATGCTGATGCACTGGCCCGTGAATTGAAAGTGTCAATAAAGCCACTTCAGTCGATCATTACCGCACTTCAGCATCTGGGAACAATAGTATCGATTCCAGATGGCTTGCTTGTTCATGTAGAAAATCTTGCTTTGGCTCGAACAGCGCTCTTAAGTTACTTTGAAAATAATACAGAGATCAGCGTCGCTACATTTCGTGATGTTTTGAAAGGGAATCGGCGGACCGCGTTAGCCTTGCTGGTTCAATTCGATGATGAATATATAACTGAGCGCTGTGGTGACGTGCGTGTTCGCGTTCATCCTATTTCCTAGGATCACTTAATTAATATTTGGTATGATGTATTTTATCCTTCGTCATACGAACCTATTGGCCGTGCCCATATATTCCGAAAACGGACCAAATCTCCATGGTCTTGCAAACGCAATGGTCCTTTTGTAGGATGCGCTTTGTACGGATATACATCTCGGTGTCCTGTCGGGCCTATGATTTCAAGGTTGTTATGGACTACAATTCCGTTATGTATCACGGTGACAATGGCAGGTTTAACGAGATCTATCCCGTCAAAACGCGGAGCATTCCACAAAATGTCGTAACTTTGCCAAGCCCCCGGTTCACGGCAGGCATTAACTAAAGGGGGGTGTTCTCCATAAACTGCTGCTGTTATTCCATCGGCATATGTTGGATTTTCAAACCCGTCGAGGACCTGAATTTCATATAGTCCCATGATGAATACCCCACTATTGCCTCGACCCTGGCTTTCCCCTTTGATTTCGGCTGGGCAGGCGAATTCCAAATGGTATTGCACGTCACCAAAATGAATATTGCTTTGGATATCCCCTGTTCCCGGAGATACCTCCATATAGTTGTCTATAACGTTCCAGTTTGCTTTGCCATTTATTTTAAGAACGTTTGTTGGATCATATGCCAATCCACCTGACACACTGCTCCATTTAGATAGGTTCTTTCCGTCAAACAACACAGTTGCATCTGATGGTGAATTTCCAATTTCATCAGAAGGCGTTACCACTGGAGGTAATGGTCTTTGAGGGTCATGAACACAATAGATAGATCCTTTAATAATCGGTGTGTCTTCATAGCCAAGCATTCCCATAACGTAACTCCTGATTTTTTTAGATAATTTGTGTTGTTTTTTGCAAAAAGACGAGTTCGAAAGGGTTTTAGTCAAGCGAAAATCAATATTTTTCTTGTAAAATGGTCCCTAGATGACTTTTATAGAGAATATAAAGGAGGGTTTTTTTCAATTGAATAGGTTTTCTTTTTATTGTTTTCTAAATGTTATTGCATTTCTTTTCTGTGCCGTAAATGCTTTTAGTCAGATTCAATATTGGGTCATGGGTGGAGAAGGCTATCAGTGGGAAGCGAGTGATAGCTCTAATGTGATGATTAAATTCGATACAGAAAAGAATATCCTATATCCGCGTTATTTCTCGCCAGAAGAAAATATTTACTTAGCTGTTACAGATTGGTCTGAACTTAGGAATCCACAGAAGTTGGGATTTGTAGATGGGCATCAACCTCGTTTGTGGTTTATGGATGGGTTGAATGCTTATGGTACTTCTTACTTCGATAGTCCTCTTTATGTGGATGGTGATAGGGCGACGTATAACACCGCGCGTGATGGGTTTTGGACGATTGACGTAGGCGTACCTGTGCCGGCTTTTCAATTCGCGCTTTATACTCCTACCGCAGGGACTCGGTCTGATGGCTTGCCACTCAATAAAGATGCAGTTCCAGCTTTTGAAATCACTGTCGCCGAAGAATCTGATGGATCTATTTTTGAATTAGGCTATAATCGACTTCCTACAGTTATTTCTAATATGACGCGTAATTTTGATAGTGAGGTCGAGATCGATTTTCGCCAACAGTATGTGAGGTTTGTCAGGTTTAACCGAAACCAGTCATTAATTGATGAACAAAATACAACGGATAGTAATACGATTCGGGGCACTATTTCGGAGTTTGCTCTCAGAGGAGAAGGTGTTCCAAAGAGAGCTGTTTATAGAAGCAAAATCTTGCCAATTGGGAGAGAAGTCAACTTTGGACGTCTATTTTGGTCTGCGCGGATGATGCGAATGGTCGATGGAGAACCGGTTTCAGTAGAAGATGGAGAGGCGTGGCTAGAGGTAGAAATGCGAACGGGGAGAGACGACGATCCAAATATATACAACGAATTCACGGATTCAGGCAAGGAATTTCCTGTGTCCAGGGATCGTTATGAAAAGGTATTAAGGGATCGAGAGGGAGCGTATAGTACGGGCGCCATATTACAGGCGGATCGACGTCCTGGCATTAGGGCCTCGGTACAAGACGATTCCGATAATTGGAGTTTCTGGTCCAGCCCGCTGTTGAAAAGTGGTAGTACTATCGATCTTCGTAACGGATCGTTTTTGCAATTACAATTGTCATTAAAGAGTAGGTCGTTTTTTGATTGGATCGAGGTCGACTCTTTGTGGTTCGAAATTTCTAATCCACTTGCCGAGCGGGTTGTGGGTGAGGTGGCACGTTCCGATGATCCACAGCCTGCGCGTGGTTTTACACAGGTTAATTTGGGAGACGAGACAGAGTTTGTTTATGACCTAAGGGGATACTTTTCTGAGAGCCATGGCGGCTTTGATGTAGTGCGTATAAATACGCGAAGTCGACCCAATTTTATTCGATTGGAGATTGGTGAGTTTTATGAGGCCGTAGAACCGATAAAAATTGTAACAAATGATTCTGGTTTTAGTGTGCAATTGCCTAATCACGTTAGACAATCTAACGACAACTTGATACGCCTAGTGTTTTCTTCGGCAGTTTATATTCAGGCAGTTTCCTTTGAGGCAGAAGTATATGATTCGTCTTCCGACTTATTACCACAGCCAGTTGAACCGGGGAATGCAAGTGATGTGTTGTCAACAAATGATTTTAGGGTTTTGGCTGCTACAACAAAGACGATAAATTATGCCCATAAAATTCGTGTTAATTCAGGTATAGTGACACCAAATGGGGATGGGGTGAATGATGAGTGGGTAATGAATTACGAGTTACTATTTTTGCCGTATCCGATTGTTGTAAAGTTGGTCGTTTTCAATATAGAGGGGAAAAATATTGTTCGTGTCGATGCTGGACTACAGGAAGCTGGGCTACAGCAGATACGTTGGAATGGTCGTGATGCTGATAGCAATTTGTTATCCCCTGGGTTGTATTTTGCGGGATTTGAATTGCAAACTGAATCAGGTAACGTGCGTCATGTACGTCCGGTCGGAATAACTTACTGAGGAGAATAATATGAAAATATTAAACTACTTCATATATCTCAGCATGTTTTCCTGCATTGAAGTCTTGGATGCTGAAATGTTAACCTTTGGTTCAAAAGCAGAATGGGAGGATTGGAAATTACCGAGGGGCTTAGTCGAGATAGATGAGGGAGGCTACCTCCGCCTTTCAAAATTTCGGAAGAATATTAATGCAATAAGAGAAGCTGGTTCCTTCGAACACAATACTTCGCAAAGCGGTATGGTTCGCGGTGGAATTTGGAGGGTTGGTTCGGGAGGATCCTCAGCCTCTATGGTGATTGATGGTAAATTAGAGACCTATTGGAAACCCGATCCTGATGATCCATTAGCGAAGTGGGAGATCGAAATAGATCTTGGAAGATCGGTGTTGGCTCGACAAATCCATTTGTATTTTCCAGATGTAGAAGGAGCTCGTCCTCCGACCCAATTCTCCGTTTACCTTGCTACGGGAGGTTCAATTGATACTCAAAAAGATATTTTTTATTTCGAACCTGTTTATCAAACGACTTTGCCCAATAAAAAAACTGAGGTCGTAGTTGATCTATCAGGTCGGAGAGATACTGCGCGAGTCATAGATTCTAATGTAAAGGTCGATAATCTTTTAGAATCAGGTTTTAGAACCGTGCAATTTATTCGGGTTAGTATAGACGAGAAAATTGCGGATGTTTCCTTATCGGAAATCTATGTCGATGCAGTCGGAGATAATATTGCTCTAGGTTTAGCCGAGCGCGGAGGGACAATATCAGCTGGAATTGTTGTTCGCGATGCTTATGGAATGGTAGACGGAGACATGAACACTTATGCTACCAAAATGACGACATACAGGGCGACTGGTGGTTGGCAAGATGAGGGGCTTTGGTGGGAGATGGATTTGGGTGCCCAGTTTTGGCTGGATGAGATATTTATTTATTTCCTCAACCCGGGAGAGGGAGCTTCAGGATCGTCCGTAAAAAATGCTGGTACTGGATTTTCGTTTCTTCATTCTGATGGCCGGAGGACGACCTCGGGAGATGTCGACTACGATCGATTAATTGTTCAGGGGAGAGAGGATGGCACGGAGTGGATCGACAAACGTCATTTCCGGTACTTTTTTTCTCCGAAGAAGATTCGTTATTTATTCTGGCATGGTCATCTTACCACTCTTGAATGGTTCGTTCGTGTACCCGAATTAATGTTGTTCTCTGCCGGTTATCCAGCCCAAGTAGTTTTACGGTCTGAATTTATAGATTTAGGTGTCGTGGCTGGAGATCGGAGAGCAAAAGCTATCAAAGCGCTCCATTGGGATGCTAGTCTTCCTGTTGACACCGAACTTCGGTTGCGTTCAAGGTCGGGTATGTCCCTTGATGAAAACTATACTTTTTACAATAAGATTGGAGAGCAGGTGACTGAGGCTCGATTCAATAGTATGCCCGCTGTTTTACGGGGCAAGATGGATACTACGGTCGTGGTCGGTAGCGATTGGAGTGGTTGGAGCAATTTTTATCAAAAAACGGGTGAATCCTTTAAGTCAGAAAGTCCAAGACGTTATGTTCAATTGGAAGCTATCCTTTCGACTGAAGATCCTGAAAATACACCCGTATTAAAGTCTCTGGGTATCGAATTCGAAGACGCATTGGTGCAGGATGCGCGAGGTGCTATTGTGCCGCGTCAGACTCGACCGAATGAAGAGACTAATTTCACGTATGGGCTTAGGAGCGACGCAGATAAAGAGCATAGAGGTTTTGATAAAATCCGTTTTTTTTGGCCTGGAAGCAAAATTAATGAAGGCACAATTAAAGTGCATAAAGCCGATATTGAAATTGATGTCGAGGTGTTAGTTCTCAATGATTCAATTACGGTTACCCTGCCTGAAGTTGTGAGCAGTGATTCTATTACCTTCTCTTTTTCTGCTCGTGTTTTCCAAAATGCTGCTTCATGTGAGGTAGATATTAGTAATAGTCAGAATGTTGGATTATGGCAGAATGTAGAACCTGCCGAACGAAGGGCTAGTCAGGTGTTTTTGCCCGAGTTGGTCGGAGGACATCGTCTCTTACATGATATAGAAGTTTCATCTGACATTTTGACTCCGAATAATGATGGTGTTAATGATGAATTGGTCGTAGAGTTTGTAGTTTACAAAACCGAAGTTGCTGAGGCTTATGTTCGTATATATGACCTAAGTGGACGGATGATCGCAACGCTATCCAAAGATAAAGATCGTTTTGGTAATATTTATACCTGGGATGCAAGAGATAATTACGATAAATTCGTTCCTCCTGGGATCTATACCGTACAAATTAAGTTAGATGCTCAAGTCGGTTCGGAAAGTGTGTCACGCAAGCTATCAGTTGCCTATTGATTATTCATTTTTTCACGACTGGTCGATCCAAACGAATATGATAGGGGGGTTCCATTATGGCTCGCTGCTCAGGAGTGAGCCCTTCCAACATTGAATCGGGCCAATTATAATCTTTTGCATACGCAATGTTACCGGGTGAATAGCGGAATAACGCTGTGCGACGTTGTTGGTCTGCTTTCCAGGGGAGTGTTCCATGGGTTAGAGCTTCGGTAAATATTACCACGTCTCCTGCATTACATGTTATTTGTTTAACTACATCTTTATATGCTTCATATCGTCTGAGTGATTGAGGAGGCGCAATGTTACCCTTATGGCTTCCCGGTACTACTGCCAGCCCGCCGTCGCCGTCATTTATATCGGCGAGTTGCCAAGCTACCACAGTAAGTCCGTTGTGCATGCAGCCATTTTTGAAGATGTAATATTGGTGTGGGTCAAAGCCAGGTCCGGAAGATCCATGGAGAACGTGTCCTTCAGCGCCTTTTCGCATAGTTATGATTCCTAAATTGTGATCTAAGCGAAATCCAGGATTCAGTAGCTCGGTTAGGTAGGGCGTAATCTCTGGGTGTGCCAGCATTTTACGGAATGGATCTCGGTATGGCTCGGGCCACGATAGTGCACCATCAAGGTCTCCTCTGCCGGTATCACCAATTAGATCAGTAGACTCACCTGACAATGAGAATTCACCTGAACGCTCTTTGATTTCTGAAGCATAATGGTCTATTGCTTTATTAGCCTCATCTATTTCACTTTGATCAAGTACATTTGGTACGACTAAGTAACCAGTAAGATCGAAAAGATATTTTTCATCATCATTCATATTTGAATCCTTCATTATTTTGGTAAGGCGTTCATACTGTGGAATTTTTTTTTAGTTCCCAACTAGGGGTTATCCTCTGAGTTTCTTTCCTAGATCTTTGGTTAGGGCTGGTGAAAAATTTGTTTGGTTCATGGGTGTGTAACTGTTTGTTGCTTACTTACATCGTAATCAAGTTCCCATCGTTTTTCTATAGTTGCCCGCCATAATTCAGCTTTTTCTTTAAGCGTTGAGCTCAATTTAGGATATTCGTCTATTAGATTTATGGTTTCCCCTGGATCGTCAACCAGGTTTGCTAGATATAATGGGTGTTCTGGTTCGTCTTCCTCTACAAGTTGTCCGTTAATTGTTAGTTTCCAGGGACCTTCACGTACGGCCGTTTGGTTTCCCATTTCCCAATAGATAGATCGTTCCAAAGGCTCAGAGTTACCAAGTATATAGGGGAGAATATTTTCTCCGTCGATTTCAAAATTAGAACAATTTCCTCCGGCGATATCTAAGAAGGTAGGGAAGATGTCCATAGATGCACAGGGAGCATCTAATACTTGTCCTCCCGGAATGTTTTTGGGCCAATGAATGATCCCTGGCAAACGAATGCCCCCTTCGAAAAGACTAAATTTGTGACCTTTTAATCCACCAGAACTTCCTCCATAATATGGGTCTAAGTTACCGTCAAGCCAGTTTCTAGACTCACGTGAAGGACCGTTATCTGAAGTGAAAAATGAGCAAGTATCTTCTGCTATACCGAGTCGTTTTATTTCTTGTAAAATTTTTCCAATACTCTCATCAACGGCTGAAAGCATGGCGGCCATTACCTGCCGGTCCCAGGGAAGATCAGAAAATTTTTCCATGTATTCCTCTGGTGCGTGCATGGGATAGTGGGGTGCATTATAAGGCACATAGAGGAAAAATGGGACCCCTTCCGAATTTGCCTTTCGGATGTATTCAATTGCTTTATCTGTGATCATTTCAGTGAAATAGGAACCGTTTTGCCAAATTTCTTTATCGTCTTCCCAGAGATCATGAGTTGGATTTTGGCCTGGCCCTCCACGGTTAGCTCCCCAATAAAAAATATGTGAATAGTAGTCTATACACCCAGCCATGAACCCGTACCAATGATCAAAACCGTGAGCCGTGGGTCTTGAATTGGGGTGTAGGCCTAAGTGCCATTTTCCTGTCATATAAGTGTTGTAGCCGATCGAATGGAGAGCAGATGCTATTGTGGGCGTTTCTCGTGGTAAGCCACTAGCTGTTCGGTGTCCGGCTAATATTTGCCGGACACCGGCATTCCCTGGATACCGGCCAGTTAATAACGAAGCTCTGGACGGACTGCAAACTGGACTATTAGAATACCAAGACGTAAAGCGTGCACCGTCATTTGCCATTTGGTCTAAATTCGGCGTGCGAAAGTCAGGACAACCCATACATGACAGGTCTCCGTATCCTTGGTCATCCGTTAAAAACACGATAAAATTTGTCATATGCCTCCGACTGTTGGTATCAAATCTATTGAAATGTTGTCGCGTGTCGTCGTCGTACATGTGGTTGAGTCAAAAGATTTTGCATAATTATTTCTTAATTAGCGGACTATGTTAGACAAACCACCAAAGGTATTAATGAAAAGAAAAATGTTAGAAAATAACAATTATGCATGATATATTGTGAGCGTAGTTTGTCATTTTATGTGATAGGAGAGAATAAATCGACATGGAGATACTAGAGACAGGTTCGCCGGAGGAAGTAGGCGTAGATTCAGCAGGCTTAGAGCGTGCCGAAGGCCATTTGTCCAATGCAATAAATTTGGGGGATATCAGTGCTGCTTCTTTGACAATAGTACGTCGTAGAAAAGTAATTTTTGAACGGGGATATGGACTTATGTATCCTGCAACTGATGCGCCGAAGGTAAACCCAGGATCTATTTTTTTGTTGGCCTCAATAACCAAACCAGTTACCGCGTGGTCTTTGATGCAACTTGTTGACGAAGGTGAAATTTCGATTGATGATCCTGTGATTCATTATCTACCTAAATTTTCTGGTGAAATGCGTGATCAGGTTTTAGTTAGGCACTTACTTTCTCATACTTCGGGTTTGCCAGATATGTTGCCGAACAATGTCGAATTGCGTCGGTCTCATGCTACGCTAGATGAATTTGTTGAGGGGGCACAGAAAACGCCATTACTGTTCCCGCCTAACAGCAGTTTCAGTTATCAGAGTAAAGGTACATTGCTGGCGGCAGCTATTGTTGAAAGGGTCAGTGGAGAGTCTCTGCGTGATTTTCAGCAACGTAGGATTTTTTCTCCACTGGATATGAGATCTTCTTCTTTGGGATTGGGTGGGCGTAGAGTAGAGGACCTTGTTTGGTGCGGAACAGTTTCTGCGGATAATGAGAGTGAGGACGAGCGAAGTTGGGGATGGAACACGGAGTATTGGCGTAATTTAGGTGCTCCGTGGGGAGGTATGCACAGCAACGGTAGAGATCTTGCTGTTTTATTACAGACAGCGATGAACGGTGGAAGATACGATGGCCACCGCATACTTAGTTTAGCTTCTACGCAAGCGATGCAGCTTAATCAAAATACTCACTTGGGAGCTCCTTGGGGCCTCGGTTGGGCCTTGTCTGATAGTATTGTTTGGAATCGCTGTGGAGAATTAGTTTCTAACAAAACTTTTGGTCATACAGGAGCGACAGGTACCGTTGCGTGGGCCGACCCTTTACGTGAGCTCATATGCATAGTGCTTACGAACAAAATGTCTCACGAAGGGTCGTTACTACGACGTGTATCTAATGCGGTGTCGGCTGCCGTTGTTGATCCGTGAGATTAATTTTTTAAAGCCTCAGTTAAAGATGTACTTGCCTCTTGCAGCGTATCGCGTAAAGTGAAGTCTCCTGTTCCAATTAATAATTGAGCCCCATTCGCTCGCCATTCCTTCCACTGGGCTGAGTGGCCCCCTGCTATTCCCCAAATTTTTCCGCAGTTTTTTGCCGCTTTCGCAACTGTTTGAATAGCTTCTTCTAAACTAGGAGCATCATCTTTTAAACCTAAACGAAGTCCCAGGTCACCAGGGCCGACAAATAATCCATCTACACCTTCTATTGCTGCAATAGCCTCGGCATTATTTAACGCGTTTAATGTCTCTATTTGAACGATGACAAAAGTTTCACGGTTGGCAGCCTCTACGAATCCCTCGCTGGCTAACTGGTAATCAGAATCTAAGCCCGCGCCATCCAGCCCACGGTTTCCAATTGGAGGGAATTTTACGGAACGGGCTATGTGTTCAGCTTCGTCGGGATTATCTATAAGCGGCATTAGTAGGCCACTTGCACCGTCTTCAAAATATCGGTAGAGTAAGGTCCGCTCTAATGTCGGAGCTCTGACCATACAATCAATGTCGAATTGATGACACATTGAAAGTAGACTTTGAACTTCTCTTGCCTCCATAGCTCTATGCTCCAAATCGAGCCATATCCCGTCAAATTCGCAGTGAGCGGCGTGGCGTATGTAAAATGGTAAATAGTGACCTAGAGCTGCAAAGGTGGCACATTCACCATTGCGGAATTTTTCGATTACTCGACTCTTTCGCATTTTGCCCCGTTTTCCTCTATTCTTTGTCGATTTAAACGCGCAATAATTGACTTTTTTAAAATGTAAACGCGTTAGCGTCTTTCGACGATAGGACAAAAGAACAGCAATAAACAGGCGACGAACAAGTTACGTTCTTTTGATCGTAAAAATTTTGTTTTACTAAGGCTTGGAGATCTGGTAGTTGATTGCTTTATTATGGAGCTATTTCGTCATGGAAGATGGACGTTTCTGGTAAGTTATACCTTTCAAAGGACTAAGATGGTGTCGGGGTTGGTGCTTATTCTACTGATATTATGCGCAGGTATTTTTGATTCCATATATGGTGGAGATATTCCGCGTTCCGCTTGGCCTAAAAGTTGGTTCGATGATCCTAAAACAGCTTCGGCATTAGAAATTAATTCGTTTTATCAATCGCCTATGTTGGACGCTGAAGTTTTAAAGGGTAAACTACCACCGGTGGTTGAGCGGTTGCCTATAGATCCAATTGTTGTTGAGGGTGTAAATGGCGTAGGTAGCTACGGGGGGACGGCACAGCTTTTTTATGCAGGAGAGCAGCTACTTAATGTTCCTGAGGGACCATTAAGAGTCGGACCAGCATTACAATTGACTTTACCGAACTTTGCACGAAACGTAGAGTATAGCAATGGTTCCAGAACCTTAACAATTAATCTTCGGGAAGGTCACCGATGGTCGGATGGACATTTAATTACGTCAAATGATTTTGAGTTCTGGTTCAAACATGTTTTGATGGATAAGCGACTGACGCCGGTGGTCGAGGCTCGGTTTAAAGGGGCTCAGATTGAAGTACATAACGAATATAGTTTCAGTTATCATTTTCCAGATCCACAACCACTCTTTCTAAAATTTTTGGCCCATAGCGGATGGCGTGTGTCTTTGCCTGCCCATTTTATGAAACGATTTCATCCTGACTTTATTCCGGTCGATCAATTGGAAAAAGAAGCTGAGGAGCAGGGTCTTCAGGACTGGCGGACCTATTTTCAGGTTGTCAACAATACACGCGATCTAATGGTTTTTCATCGACCCGTGAAGACGGCATACATTATAATTAGTCGGACTTCCACAAGAGCTCGATTCCGGAGAAACCCTTATTACCCTAAGGTTGATTATGCCGGTAATCAGTTGCCATATATCGATTATCTAGAAGTGCGACGGGTTGGTAGTGAAGAGATGATGGCGGCAAAAGCGTCAACTGGTCAGGTTAGTTTGGCCGGTCGGCAATTTATGACAGGCGACATCCCGCTTTTTAAGAGATTTGAAAAAGAAAATGGTTACGAGACTTATCTTTGGCCTCGTCCGTATGGATCTGATGTTGCTGTTATGATAAATATGACGCACCAGGATACGTCGAAGCGTCGTATTTTCTCCGATGTTAGGTTTCGCCGTGCGCTCTCTTTAGCTATTGACCGTGACGAAATTAATCAGATAGCTTACTTTGGTCATGGAATACCTCGCCAGCTAACAGTTGTCCCAGCGAGTGCTTATTTTGAGCCTGAATTTGCAACGGCTTGGGCCGGTTTTGATCCAATTCAGGCAAGTGCATTGCTCGACGATATGGGGCTACTTGATCGCGATGGAGATGGTCGTAGAGAGGGATTAGATGGCCTTCCTTTGGAACTCACTCTTGAATATTCTCTGGGCGAAACTCCCAAGCAAATCACCGTTGAGTTGATTACGGCACATTGGAGGGATATTGGTGTCCATGTCAGCTTGAAGCAAATAAGTGGTGCGTTGCAAAATATACGTGCTAGGGGTGGTTTGATGGATATTAGTATCTGGCATGCGGATCGGAACGCGGATATACTCTTTCCTATAGAGCCATTTTGGTATGTCCCTATGCATATTGGACAAGAAATCAATCATTGGGCGGAATGGTCCCGCTACTATCGTTCGGATGGAATTAGAGGGTATGAACCTCCCGATGAAGTAAAACGGTTGATTGATTGGTGGGAGATATTACGTCGCACTGACAGTACAAAAGAGCGGATTACTATGGGTAAAAATATTCTTCGTTCGCAGGCAGAAAATATTTGGGCCATCGGAATTATAGGTCTTGGTCCGCATCCATTCATCGTTCGTGATGATATCAAAAATGTTCCACGGAATGGTTACTGGGGTTGGGATTCTCGCTGGTCTTGGCCATACTATCCGGAAACCTGGTATATCCAGACAGAGAAATGATATGCTAAACTATATTATACGTCGCACCCTTTTGATGATACCTACGCTGGCAATAATTTCGGTGCTGGTATTTATAATAATTCAGTTGCCTCCAGGAGATATAATAACATCGCGACTCCAAGAATTGCAGGCGGAAGGGCAGGAAGTTTCTGAAGAGCAAATAGCTGCACTCAGAGCGCGTTACAACCTCAATGATCCGTTGCCGCTACAATATGTCAAGTGGATAGGTGGTTTTATTCAAGGAGACTTTGGATATTCAGTAATGTATGGTCAATCTGTAAATAATTTGATATGGGATCGACTTGGTTTCACGTTGCTAATAACTTCAACGGCGACATTTCTCACCTGGCTGGTTGCTCTTCCGATAGGGATTTATTCAGCTATACGTCAATACTCAGCTCTTGATTATATAGCGACATTGGCTGCTTTCGTGGGGTTGGCAACTCCGAATTTTCTTTTGGCTTTAGTCCTTATGTTTTTGGGCTATGAATGGTTTGGAATAGCAGTAGGAGGACTTTTTTCTCCTGAATATGCCGATGCTCCGTGGAGTTGGGGCAAGATTATTGACCTGCTTGGTCATCTTTGGATACCTGCAATTGTCATTGGTACCGCTGGAATGGCTGCTACAATGAGAGTGATGAGAGCCAATTTGCTTGATGAGATGGGTAAACCGTATGTGACCACGGCTTTAGCAAAGGGTTTGAATCCCATGCATTTAGTAATAAAGTATCCTTTGCGTATAGCAATTAACCCTTTTATCAGTACCATCGGCTGGATGTTACCCGCCTTAATTGCAGGTGAGGTTATTACCAGCGTTGTGCTTGATTTGCCAACTACCGGCCCATTGTTACTAGAGTCATTAATGAATCAAGATATGTATTTGGCGGGTAGCTTTCTTTTAATGCTCAGTGTGTTGACTGTGCTGGGTACTTTGATTTCTGATATTTTGTTAGCTGTTGCTGATCCGCGGATTCAGTATGAATAGCCCAGTGAGTAAACAGTTGTCATCGACTCAAGAGAAACAGTTGGTTTCAGCATCGCAATGGCGTTTGATGTGGCTTCGTTTTCGCCGTCATCATTTAGCGGTTACCGGAAGTTGTGTTCTTTTTATCTTGTATGTTACGGCGGGATTATGTGAGTTTGTTTCACCCTATGACCCGGATCAACGCAATGCCAATTATGTATTGTGTGGACCACAACTACCACGTTTCGTTGATTCAACGGGTGAGTGGTATGCAAGGCCTTTTGTCTATGGCGTACGGCTTGAACAGGGAGAATGGTCTCGAACGTATTTGACAGATCATACAATAAAGCATCCCATATATTTCGTTACTAAAGGACCAGAGTACAAATTTTGGGGACTCTTTAACACTGATATACATTTATTTTATGCGGGGACGGATGCCCCTCTATTTATTTTTGGCACGGATGAATTAGGTCGAGATTTATTTTCTCGAGTTCTTTATGGAGCCCGAATTTCGCTTACGATTGGTTTGATTGGTGTAGCGTTAACTTTTTTTATTGGAATATTTCTGGGCGGCATTGCCGGATATTTCTCGGGATTAGTCGATATGTTAGTGCAGCGCATTATAGAAGTATTAATGGCTATTCCCCATTTGCCTTTGTGGATGGCTTTGAGTGCTGCATTACCTGCCCACTGGGACCCATTGCGAATTTATTTTGGTGTTACGGTTATACTTTCTCTTATGGGCTGGACCGGATTAGCTCGGGTAGTTCGAGGTAAATTTCTTTCTATGCGTGATGAAGATTTTGTTGTGGCGGCACGTGTTGCTGGCACGAATGAAATCAATATTATTTTTAAACATTTGCTCCCTTCATTTTTTAGTCATTTGGTAACAACAGCAACGTTAGCTATTCCTGGAATGATTTTGGGAGAAACCGCTTTGAGCTTCTTAGGTATTGGTTTACGAGCCCCAGTTGTTAGTTGGGGAGTTTTATTACAAAATGCTCAGAATTTTCAAGCAGTTTCAATGGCGCCATGGCTCCTTTTGCCGGGTTGTTTTGTGGTGATTACGGTCCTTGCGTTTAATTTTGTTGGGGATGGAATGAGAGATGCGGCCGATCCCTATTCAACAAATTGAGGTTCCATGGTAAAAGAACATAATGATGTAATTCTTGATGTATCGGAGTTGGGTGTGACTATTTCCCGAGATGAGGGTCAGGTTTCTCCACTTAATGGTGTTTCTCTACGGGTTAAATCGGGTCAGGCTGTAGGTATTGTGGGAGAGAGTGGTTGCGGTAAAACCATGACTTCAAATGCTTTGCTACAGATACTTCCTATTGGAGCAGAAATAACTTCTGGGCAAATGTTGTATCGTCGGAAAGGAGATGAATCTCTGGTGGATTTAGCCCAAATCGAATCCGATAGTGACGAAATGCGATCGGTCCGTGGTGGTGAGATTTCTATGATTTTTCAGGAGCCGATGACTGCTTTTTCCCCTGTACATTCAATCGGAAATCAAATAGGCGAGATGGTCAGGTTACATGATCCAATGGGGGAGAATGAGATTATCGACCGTGTGGTTGAACTGTTAGATCTCGTCGGGATACCATCGCCTCGAGAGCGAATAGATGACTATCCTTTTCAGTTGTCTGGTGGTATGCGTCAGCGTGCAATGATTGCAATGGCATTGGCTAGTAGGCCGCGTTTGCTGATAGCAGATGAGCCCACTACTGCTTTAGATGTGACAGTGCAGGCTCGAGTCCTCAAACTAATTGGACGCTTGCAGAAAGAACTGGATCTATCTCTTATAATGATAACCCATGATCTGGGTGTCATCGCCCATACTGTAGAATATGTTTATGTAATGAAGGATGGACGTGTGGTTGAAGAGGGAAGTGTCTATGATATTTTTGAGTCACCATCGCACCCTCACACAATAGAGTTGCTTAATTCAATCCCTCAAAGCAAGGCTTCGGTTGAATCTGTAATGTCAATTGGGGAAGATGAATTTACAGATGGAATGGATGAAAATGATATACTCTACGTACAAGATTTAAAAAAATATTTTCCTATAAAAAGAGGCTTAATGCAACGGCAGACAGGTTGGGTTAAGGCTGTGGACGGCGTTTCTTTTTCGGTGAAAAAAGGTGAAATCCTTGGCTTAGTCGGAGAGAGCGGGTCGGGGAAGACTACCACCGGAAGAATGGTATTGCGTGTATTGGATCCCACAGGCGGAAAAATATTCTTTAGAAAAAATGATGGTGGCATCGTGGATATGGCCAAGCTAAGCCCTCAGCAGGTTCGAGAAGTACGACGCGAGATGCAAATGATCTTCCAGGATCCTTTTGCATCGCTTAATCCGAGAATGCCTATAATTGATCTGATTTCGGAACCTTTAAGAGCTAATGGTTGGAAGAGAGATGAATGTGAGGCGCGGGCTATTGAACTAATGGAACAGGTAGGCCTTGACCCGGGATTTCTACGTCGTTATCCACACGCTTTTTCAGGTGGCCAACGACAACGAATCGGTATCGCCCGAGCCTTGGCCTTGAGTCCATCTTTTATAGTGGCCGATGAAGCAGTTTCCGCATTGGACGTAAGCATCCAATCTCAAATATTAGATTTGTTAAAATCATTACAAAAAGAGTTGGGATTAACTTTACTTTTTGTATCGCATGACCTGAGTGTTGTTCGATCCTTATGTGACAACGTCGCGGTAATGTATAATGGGAAATTAGTTGAATATGCTCCAACGGAAAAATTGTTTGATAGTCCTCAACATTCTTATACAGCCGAACTTTTGAAAGCGGCTCCTCCGCCGGATCCGCGCGCACCTTGGTTACAAGACTATGAGATGGGCTAATAGTCTCAGCTAGTATTTTTTTAGTCATATGTAACGAATGATTAGTTTGCCAAGAGTTGAAAATCCTATGGAAAATAGAGCCTCAATCTCAACTTCTTCAGATATAATTGATGTAAATTGGTATGTGGGGAATTATCCGTTCCGCAGTTTAAAAACTCAGCCAAAAGACCTTGCCCAACTTAGAGTTAAATCCGGTATTTCCCGGGCGATAGCTTGCGATTTTAATTCGTTATTTTATTACGATTCGATGGATGGAATTGAAGAGACGTTGCGACGTTATGAGTCGTTGTCTGATTGGTTACAGTTCTATCTGGTAGTGAATCCATCTTTCCCGAAATGGGAAAAAGCTATTGAACATGCGGCCCAAGACTCTCGAATAGCTGCAATACGGATTGCTCCATGTCTACATCATTATTCGGTGGATGCGCCAGAAGTACAAATGCTGATAGATTTGGCCTCTAAGTGTGGAATTCCGATTAATGTGATGGCCAGGTTGTTCGATGATCGCGTGGCACCACAATGTGTGCAACAGATTGTGCCTAGTCGTGCATCGGTATTGGACTTTTTACGGAGTTGTTCGGTAGAAGCTCGGATCTCTTTATCTATGTTCTATTTTGATGAGTTAATGGCGTTAGATATCGATTGGGTAAGGAATCCCAATCTCTATATCGACGTAGGTTGTTCAAAGCCTAATGTTGCATCATTAGATGAATTGCCCTCTTGGTTTCCAATAGAGCGTGTGTTATTCGGCACCGGTGCGCCATTGTATTATTGGGGGGGAAGTCGTTTGGGATTAGAGGGAGCGGCGTGGACTGTCGTTCAGCAACAGGATGTTTTGGCCGATAATGCAAAGGTTTTTTTTGAATGGGACTAATGGATCAACTCCAGCGTTTCAGTGTGATCGATGCCCACGCACATAATTGGAATCGTTTTATTGACTCCGATTATCTGCGAACCTGTTTAGATCGTTTTGATCTGAAAGGTATGGTCATTTTGAGTAATCTTACTGGAGGGTTTGACCCGTTGCCTGATCAAGTTCACGAGAGCAATGTTGCGACGGCTCGCCTTCGTGATACTATCGGCGATCGCATTTTCCCATTTTGTTACGTTAACGCAACTCATACGCAACACGCTCTTGAACAGATAGATCGATGGAATTCAGAAGGGTTTGTTGGATTAAAATTCTGGGTAAGTCAGCGAGCCACCGAGTCTTGCACAATGGAAGTGACGGAAGCCGCTTTAGCACACGGATGGCCAATTCTCTACCACGCTTATTATCGCACTCACGGCGCTGCGCCGCCAAATGAAACTGTTCCGATGGACGTTGCTAATTTGGCTGCTAGTTTTCCAAGTGGGCAGTTTATTATGGCACATTTCGGTGCGCAGTTTGAACACGGGCTTCGTGCAGTGGAGCATAGTCCAAATATTGCGGTAGATTACGCCGGGAGTATTAATGAGCGTGGAGCTTACGAAACGGCGTTAAAAATACTCGGTCCAGAAAGGGTGGTTTTTGGTACAGATATGCCAGGGGCAGATTTTTTTATTAATGCTGGTCGTGTTTTGCAGTTGGACGAGGACGATCAGATTAAACAGTTAATTTTTTCTGGTAATATTAAGCGGATACTACGAATAGATTAGTCTGTGTTGTTTTTTACGAAGTTTGTATGATTTATAGTTAAGAAGGGCCGACGGGATTGTATCTATCGGCCCTTCTTAACTATAAACAAAAAGAGAAGAGGCCATCGGACAAAATCCAACGGCCTCTTCATTGAATCATTTAAACAATCAACTTAAAACGATATTGCTATTACCAAGTAGCATCCGTTTCAGGTGCCTTGTCTTCTTGGTTTCCATGGATTTCGGCGTCATCCCAATTGCCTTCGCCTGCTGGAGGATGGGTACCAGCGTCATGGTCATCCCAATTGCCTTCGCCTGCTGGAGG
>CEUA01057886.1_pt1 | contig 21366 bp, 20 predicted proteins | sample 361541 | NCBI WGS metagenome assembly CEUA01 (sample SAMEA2623079, study PRJEB7988) | marine metagenome | isolation source: saline water (ENVO:00002010), including
GTACAGAAGGGGAGGAATATTCTCTGTCGGCAGATCCAACTCAATTTCTAGGCTATGCCCATATGTCGCCCTCATCATGTTCCCCCTGACTTCGTATCTGCCCTTAGGGTCCGTCTCAGAAATAGCTCTGAAATGATGGGGCCGCAACCAGTGAAACCTCCTCTCATTCGACTTCTTGAATTGGAAAACTATGTCCTTAACATCTATCCAACCATTGATGTCCATCTCTAGATCAAACTTCTCTGGTGCGTGTCTAAGAACTAATGCCAGCCTTCTTGCTATCGTATCTCTTTCATTCCCCCTCATAATGAACTTGCCCTCTGAATTGCATGCAGGACATAGGTCGTCATCAGAGAAATATCCGTGTGTGTTGCACTCTCTAATCATTGTATCAGTCTATCGAGAAGCAGTTATTTCATGAACCCCTCGGTCGATATTGGATTATTCGACCTACTCAACGGTTATGTCCCACCAACTGTTCGCAATATTGTGAAGGCAGTTATTGTTGACTGGGTCAGGAGCCCGTTTCATCGTGCCCACAAAGGGGCGATGTCAACATTTAGGCCCGATGAGATACTCGGCCAGGTTACGAAATCACTCCTATCTAGAAACTCAATCCCTCTCGATTCGGTAGACGATATTCTTGTTGGATGTGCATATCCCGAGGGCGAACAGGGCTACAATATTGGAAGACTATCTGTTTTCCTAGGTGGACTTCCAAACAGTGTTCCCGGTGCGACATTTAACAGACTATGCGGATCATCCATGCAGGCAATTCTTACTGCCGCGGCCCACATAGAGGTCGGATGGGGAGCATGCTTCATTTGCTCTGGCGTGGAGTCTATGAGTAGGGTCCAGAGGAGGGGCTTCAACTGGAGCCCGCATCCTGAATTAGAGCAGAACTATCCCGATGCATATGTCAATATGGGAATCACCGCAGAAAACGTCGCCGAGAAATGGGCCATTTCAAGAGAGGAGCAGGAGCAGTTCGCTTTGGAGTCCCATCACAAAGCGAGCACCGCCTCCAAGTCCGGCTTCTTTAATGACGAGTTATGTGCCATTGTTGGGGCGGACTCAGTGGTCGACTCCGATGGCTGCGTTCGTCCGGAAACAAATATTGAGTCAATGTCCAAACTCAAACCAGCATTTATCGAGGAGGGCAGTGTAACGGCAGCAACATCATCCCCACTTACGGACGGAGCCGTGTCCATGCTGGTGTGTAGTGAGGAATTTGCAAAGTCACACGGACTCGAACCGATCGCCAGAATAGTTTCTGGAGCCGTTGTTGGGTGCCCTCCCGAGTTAATGGGAATAGGGCCGATAGAAGCGTCAAATATGGCTATATCGAGGGCTAATTGGGAAATCGACTCTATTGACATCTTTGAGATTAATGAGGCATTCTCTTCACAGAGCTTAGCTGTGATAAGGGAATTGAAGATAGACCCCAACAAGGTCAATATCGATGGCGGTGCTTTGGCATTGGGTCACCCTCTAGGTGCCTCTGGAGCAAGGATTACTGGAAAGGCCGCCTCACTCATCAGAAGAACTGGTTCTCAGCGTGCCCTGGCAACGATGTGCATCGGTGGAGGGATGGGGATCGCTATTGCCCTGGAGAGTCCCTAATTAGGCTTCCAGAACAGCTCGGGCACTTGTCTTGAATGCCGAGCTTAGAAGGAATGACTGCAAGAATACTGTGGCAACTGGGGCACGTTGCAAGCACCTCATCTTGACTCAGGACAATTCCGCTATCAGATCCGGAACTACCTGAATACCATTGAGTAAACGCCCTGCTCCTTAGCACCCTGACCCTCCGGATCGAGCTGATTCCGAGAATAGCGTATAGAGCACCCTGAAAACCATGCCCCATCGAAAAAATTGTTATTCCGGAGATAAGCAATGAGAAACTACTGATGGAGAGGAATGAAACTCCGAACCAGGGTCCGGAAGTACTCCTTGATCTAAGGGTGAATATCGCTGCAATTCCCATTGGTACTGATAGTAATGAAGCTAGTATGGAAGCAGAAACGGATATGGAAACACGATACTGGAGAAGTGATATTGAAAGGAGAAGTATCAGTACAGTCATCACTGAGATGAATACAATAAGGTGTCTGAGGAGCCTGTCCATGCCTCTTGAATCGGATAGGCCCATGGGTCTGCACGCAGGCGACGCACTCATGAATCACTCGGCACTCCGCAGTACGTGAGCAGAGACACGGGCGTAACTATCGCGAGCCGTTCCCTCCGGGGTCGCCGCATACTCCTGGCAGTCACAGGGGGCATCGCTGCAGTTGAATCAGTCAAACTCTCCAGGGAGCTACGAAGGCACGGCGCCGAAATCACCCCCTTGATGTCCTCAGATGCAACCAGGGTAATTTCACCACTGGCACTGTCATGGGGCTCTGGTGCCGAAGTAATCACGTCTTGGGAACCATCTATGGCCCAACTTAGTGACTTTGACGCTGTACTCGTTGCTCCTGCAACCAGAAACACCATCGCAAAGCACCTCCATGGAATAATGGACTCTCCAATTCTAATGGCACTATCTGCATCACGTGGAAATGGCACCCCTATTCTCTTCGTGCCATCGATGCACAAGGACCTCTTCGACGATCCTGTAACCGAGGAATTACTATCATCAATAATTGAATCAGGAGGATTGGTATTGCACGACTCAGAGAGCGAGGGGAAGAGGAAGCAGCCAGACCCCGTATCAATTGTGGCGGAATTATGCCATATTTGCAACTCGACTCTTCCAAATAGGAGAAGGGTGGCAATCACCCTAGGTGCAAATAGGGCACCCATCGACTCTGTCAGAGCTATCCAGAACGCATCATCGGGAAGAACCGGTTGGGCCATTGCTGAGCACCTGCATAGAATGGGCCACGAAGTCACTTGTATTGCTGGAAAGACATCTGTACGTTCTACGTTCACCATGCCCGATGTCAGGGTGGATGGATCACCTGGTGGAATGCTCACATTGGCCAAAGAATTAGCGTCATCGAGTCCCGAACCCGAGGTATGGATACATGCAGCCGCAGTTCTAGACTATTTTCAAGACCCTATCGATGGAAAGAAACCCAGTGGAGAAGGGGACTGGAAGCTAACCCTCAGTCAGGGGCCGAAGCACATTTCTGAATTATCCGAGTTCACAGAGGGGGCGTATCGCATAGGGTTCAAACTAGAAGTCGACTCATCTGAGGACGATCTGATCAAGCGCTCACTGGAACAGATTTCTAGATATGGCGTAGATGCTGTTATTGCCAATAATCTCAACGACCTAAAAGATAGAAACTCACCTAGATGCAGAATTGTCATGCCTGATGGTAATTTCTCAGTAATTCGAGACCAGATATCAATGTGCGAGGCCATCGAGTCGCTAGTTTCGCTTCATGGACCCAAATAGATGCGAATAATTCAAGCCACGGTTATTCCGGGTTAACATCATGACAGGTCATGGCAAGGCCAAGAGGGGGATACCTCCGAAGTCCGACTTCAATTCTTGGTATCCATCTATTGTTGAGATTGCTGACTTGGTTGACAAGAGGTACCCAATCAAGGGAATGGACGTTTGGAAGCCTTATGGATTGACTGCAATGTCCTTGATTGATGGCTTAGCCCGTAAACAGATGTCTAGGACTGGACACTCTGAATACAGGTTCCCTTTATTGGTCCCGGAGGATCTTCTGGAGAAGGAGAATAAACTCGTCTCTCGTCTAAAAGCGGCTAGAGACGCAGGCGTAGACCCATCAGAATTGAGGATGGACGAGGAGGACTCCGGATTCAAGAAGGAGGTATATTGGGTAACTCATGGGGGAGAGAATGAGCTAGACATACCCATGTTTCTCAGACCTACCTCAGAGACGCCCATGTACTCCATGTTTTCATTATGGGTGAGGAGCCATGCGGACCTGCCTCTGAAGACCTTCCAGATTGTCAATACGTTCAGGTACGAGACCAAGCAAACTAGGTCCTTCATTAGAGTCAGAGAGATACACTTCTTCGAGGCTCACACGGTTCACGCAACAGAGGAGGATGCAACCGAGCAGATACATGAGGATGCTGAGATGGTTCAGAATATCCTACATGATCTGTGCTTGCCCAGCATAGTTTCGAAGAGGCCTGTTTGGGACACATTCCCCGGTGCCTGGTATACCGTGGCTGCAGACGTTGTAATGCCAAACGGTAGGTCACTACAAGTTGCAACATACCATCACTACAGGGATCAATGGGCAGGAGCATTCGACCTCTCATACGAGGATTCCGAGGGTAAGTCAAGACTATGCCATCAGACCACATTTGGCATGTCCGAGAGGCTTCTAGGTGCAGTTGTAGGTATGCATGGGGACGATCAGGGGTTGATTATGCCGCCTGCAATCGCACCCTACCAAGTAGTCCTGTTTCCCGTTGCAGCCCATGCAAATGAAGACGTCCTGCCCGCCATTGAGGGGCTAGCATCCTCGTTGAGCGATTGCGGCTTCAGAGTAAAATTAGACCTTCGCGATGTCAGACCTGGCGTCAAGCACTACGACTGGGAGATCAAGGGGGCCCCCATAAGGCTGGAGCTAGGGCCTCGTGACCTCGCGTCCGGAAACTGTATCTTGTCTCTAAGGACTGGCGGAAAGAATGAGGTATCTCTCGATGGAATCGCTGAAACAATTTCGGAGGCACTGGATTCCATATCCGACGAATTACGTTCTAGATCTTCGGTGCACATCGAGTCTCTAATCAGGCCGTTTCCAGGCATAGTCATGCAGGGTGGCAAATGGGAACTCGCTGGAGAAATTGAAGATGGAATAATCTACGAGATCGCATTCGATGGAAACGACTCAGATGCCGAGGTTCTTGAGAAGTTAACCGGACTCGCAATACTCGGTGACTGTGATAGTCAGTTCTCCGAGCCAAGACCCTGCGTGGTAACAGGGAGAATGACATCAAGAAGGCAGTACCTAGCTAGGATGTATTGATCATCTCTTTCTCAAAAATAGAAGTATTGTTGTCAGGCCAAAGAGCATCATTAGTGCTCCATCGATGATCCCACCAGTACCGGCTGATTCCCACGAGCCAATGTCGTTATATTCGGGCAGTTCGGTCCACAGAAGCCTCGTGTTATCCTCACATTTAGGTGTCAGCTGCTGGATATTCGCCAATGCTTGAACCGAGTCCCCGACAGTGCCATTGCTGTATGCCACTGCAACTCCTTCAAGATGCAGTACCGAGAGATAGGTATAGGGTGGCTTTGTGACCATCCAGTTCTCCGTCTGAATCCTCACGGTCTCTCCAGCCGTCCAACTAGAACCTCCTTCATCGACGACCTCATTCGATCCATCCTCAGAAATGACCCATGTAATGCTGTAGTTTGATGAGATATTCATACCTGTCACCGTCCATGAAATTAGGAGGCTCCCATCAATCTCAGTAGCCGAAGAAGTGTACGTCAGAACTTTCGGTCCTACCTCATCTTCGCATAGTGGGACGTAAGCGCCAATTCCTACTGCAACGTTCGATGCAACAATGCACAGACAGATTACGCTTGCAGTAATCAGTATCTTCGACCTCCTGGGCTTCCTTGCCTCATCCATTCCCTCTTCAGGATCTATATCTGCCTCAGGTAACTCTACACCACCATTGCCATTCGATGCCGCTATTCCATGGGCCTTCGGCTTAACAGGGGGACTTACTCCCATCTCCTCCAGTGCATCTCTGCCGTATATTCTCTCAGCCATCGAATAAAGCTCCGGATCATCCTCGATTACCGAGGGATCTATGGAACCATCAAGCAGTCCCTTCAGCCTCTCCGAGTCACCCATATTGCTATCTCGTCAATGCATACTTCATCAATCAAACGCAAGCATGAACAGAATTGAGTCATTTCATCGACTGTTGAGCAATTCTCGGGCCCTTTTCACGATTTCATCTCTGGTTAGTCCAAGAGACTCCATGAGATCAGAGGACGAGCCACTTTCACCGAACCTGTCGTCAACACCCACCATCTGAACGGGAAATCCCCCCGCAGACGACATATACTCTGCTACAGCACTGCCTAGTCCGCCTATTACAGAATGGTCTTCAGCCGTTACTATTCCCTCACACTTCATCCTAATTTCATCTAATAGTTCGGTATCAAGAGGTTTTATCGTATGCATGTCAATAACGCATGCATCAACGCCTGAATCAGCTAATGTTGAAGCTGCCTCCATTGCCTCAGATACCATGACCCCACAAGCGATAATTGCCACATCATCACCCTCCTTGAGTATCGATCCCTTTCCAATTTTCAGTTCTTTAACGGATTCCGTGTCGTACATTCTAGGCGTTTTGTTCCTAGCAGTTCTGGTGTATGACGCATTGCCGTGATCCAGGAGTTGGATAGTCAACTCTTCTGCGGATATATCATCCGATGGCGTAATGACGGTTAGTCCGGGGATTGTCCTGTAGATTGCTAGATCCTCGATTGACTGTGCGCTGCTTCCATCGGTTCCAGTGTGTATGCCCCCATGACTGCCACATATATGCACAGGTAGACCTGGCCGAGCGATACCGTTCCTCACTTGTTCGAATGCACGTTCGGTAAAGATCGCAAAGGTGCTAGCAAAGGGAATTTTACCAGATGATGCCATGCCCGCAGCTACTAGCATCATATTCTGCTCAGCTATGCCTAGTGACACTGTCCTTTCGGGAAACTCAGCTCTGAAAAGACATGACTTGGTAGACTTCCCCAGATCTGCCTCTAGGACAACAACTCGGTGGTCCGATGATAGCTTCAGCAGTGCTGAACCATATCCATCTCTGGATGCACCACCAGCAGAGGGGGCACTCATGATAACTCCTCCAATGCTAGAGACAATTCCTCATCACTAGGTGCCTTTCCATGGAATGATGGGTTATCTTCCATGAATGATATTCCTTTTCCTTTAGTGGTATGTGCAACGATTGCCGAGGGGGCACTGTCCTGCTCAGATGCCCATTTCAGAGCACCAACAATTTCGCTCATGTCATGTCCATCGATTTCCTTAACGTTCCAACCAAAGGAGGAGATTTTTGATGCAACATCGCCGACCTCCATCTGAACGTTTACGAAGTCATCGTTCTGAATTCTATTCCTATCTACAATCATCTTCAGTCCACTGACCTCGTGAAAGTTAGCAGCCATCATGGCTTCCCACACCTGTCCCTCTTGGAGCTCCCCATCTCCCACCATAACCCATGTCTCTCTTGAACTAGAGTCCATCCTTGCTGCTATGGCGCATCCGAGCCCGAACGAGAGACCCATGCCCAGACTCCCAGCAGAGAAGTCCACGCCATCAGTCCACTTCATGTCGACGTGCCCCTGGCATACTGATCCAAGTGTGCGGAATGTGGACAAATCAGACTCGCTAAGGAAACCCATTTCATGAAGAATTGAATATACTGCTGGACTGGCGTGACCCTTGCTCATAACGAACCGGTCCCGATCGGACCAATCTGGATTGTTTCTATCGAACCTAAGCCTAGTCCCATAGAGTGCTACAATAATATCGATAGCAGAAAGAGAACCTCCCGGGTGGCCAGCTCCTGCCTTGTGGATCATTCTTACTATATGCTTCCTGCAATCATTCGACAGATTCTCAAGCTCAGAGATAGACAGGTTCTGATGTCCGACATCCCCATCCATGACACTCCTACAGAATCTAACTAATGATGATTTCCGGGCACCGTATATATTCATCAGACGAATTCTTATCACATACTGCGGGGGGCCGAATATCATGGCGTTAGTGGATGCCCCGTTGTCAGGCAACGACAATTGGCGTGAGACCCTCTCATCGATGCCTGTGCCCCTGTCAGTATCCTCGGATCCAATTTCCAATTCATGCCTCGAATCATTGATTCGGGATGGCAGAATTTCTGAGGAGCAGGGGATGTCATTGTTTGAAAATCCATCACTATTATCTGTCACATCTCTAGCTGACATGGTGAAGCGATCACGATACTCAAATAACGTATTCTTCAATGAGAATCTCCATGTAAATACAACAAATATTTGCGTACTCGCATGCCGCTTCTGCGCATTCAGAAAGGGCCCTAGACACCCCGACGCCTATGCCCTTGATGTTGACGAATACATCAGCAGAATACGCCCCATGTCGACAAGCATAGATGAGGTCCACACTGTTGGAGGGCTTCATCCAACATGGGACGTTGATGACTATTGCAAATTATTTACAGCATGTAAATCGGAATTCCCAGATATACACATCAAAGCACTTACTGCTGTAGAGATCAAACATCTCTCCAAGAGATCATCCATAACTGTAGAGGCCACACTCTCGAGACTATTGGATGCTGGACTCGACTCACTGCCCGGAGGCGGCGCCGAAATCCTCGTCGACAACATCAGGGACAGGATATGCATGGGCAAGGAGTCATCCGATGAATATCTGGAAATCCACTCCATAGCCCACTCTCTGGGAATGCCAACAAATTGTACAATGCTATTCGGGACCATTGAGTCAATTCAAGACAGGGTGACTCACCTTTCGAGAATCAGAAACCAGCAGGACATTAGTGGGGGATTCCAGTGCTTCGTACCATACCCATTCCTTCCTGATAAATCTAGGTTACCAGAGGCGCAACTAGCTACTGGAAGCGAGATAATTAGAGTCATTTCTGTTTCTCGATTAATGCTTGATAATGTCCCCCACATCAAGGCATATAGGATGAATATAGGGGACAAACTTGCCTCATTAGCTCTAACATGCGGGGCTGATGATATCGATGGGACCGTTGGTCATGAGGAGATAATGCATGTGGCCGGAAGCTCCACTAGTTTGGACACAAGTTCGAACCAATTAGCAATTCTGGTAGAGTCAACAGGCTCCTTACCAATTAAGAGGGACTCGAAGTACTCAGTATTCTCCCCCTACGAAACAAATTCTATCACCCATTCAATTCCATTACCGCAGATTAGTACAGAATTGGTGTAGAGATGAGTTGGAACGGGGTAATTGGCAGGGTTTCATTCTCAAATTGCGATCCAATTTTTGATGGCATCGATGAAAACTGGTCGATCCTGCCTGCACCCCCAGCTTGGCTAACTGGCCATGTCATGAGGAGGGATTGCCTAACTGCCCCAATTCCTGCAGCCGACTATGCACTCAATCACGAGGAGCTTTTCCTCTTGCCCGATTTGGGAATAGTAAGCAGTGGCGATGTCGGATCAGTTCTACTATTCGGCTCCCGGCCACTAGAGAATATGAGGGATATCGCACTCCCCTCTGACTCCTCCACATCAAAGGTCCTGCTGAGGTGGGCACTAAAGAATCGTGGTTTGGATCCTAAATTTATTGAGTCCGGGCCAGATATTGATACTATGCTGTCCAAGTGCGATGGGGCATTGCTTATCGGCGACAGGTCATTGATGGCTTCTATGGAGCGCCCTGACCTTGTAAGATTGGATCTAGGCAGTGAATGGAGTAATGCTACAGGTCTGCCAATGGTTTTCGGTGTGTTCGCAGCTAGGAGGGACTCGCCCCTGGAGGATCTAAGAGCGGCATATTCCGATATGATGTCCCAATTGCATAAATTCGAGTTCGATGAGGAATGGCGGTCCCAAGTAATCACAAGGTCTTCGCACAAACTGGGATTCCCATATGAAAGGATGGATGACTATTTCAGAAGAGAGGTCAGAAACAGGATGACGGATATTGATGTCAACGGACTTACAACTTTCCTAAGAGTCGCATGTGGGATGGAAGAAGATCCGACATGGGCATTTCATTCGGAGTAATTGAGTTTCTTGCTCGAAACCCACTCAAGTAGGTCCAACGCCACCTCACATGACTCGGCGACGACTACATCCCTGTCGTTCTTGAATTCCTCGAGGACGCCAAGAGCGGTTCTGTCACCTATTGCACCTAGGGCCTCAGCAGCCTCATGCCTAACCATGACATCCTCGTCCATATCCCTCAACCTGTCGATTAAGTGAGGGACGGCACTAGGGTCTTGCATCTGACCCATTACATACGCGATCTCATGTTTGAGCAGAGCTGATTCCGAAGAGAATGCAGCAGCCAGGGCCTCTACGGAGTCTCTCCCTCCAATATTCCTCAAAGCAAAAAGTGCCCTCATTCTTTGGAACATCCGCTCATCCTCATCACAGATGCTGGCCCTCAATCTGGGAACATCCGAATCTTGACTTGGGGGGGCTGGATCAACAGATTCAAACTCGCTAACTTCGGGTTTATCATCAGTCATCTATTCACCCGAACCTATGAAATTAATCGAATCGACATCCAGTGTTTCCCTCACCATTCCAATTCTTTGCCCCTCCTTGAGGAATAGGCGTATCGCATCCCTGCCGTCGTCCCCGTAGTCTAGAGTTCTTTCGTTTACGTACATTCCAACGAACTCCTCATTAGTTTCGTCATCAATGCCCCTTCCCCACTTCTTGGCAAACTCTAGTGCCGCCCCTGGGTCTGAGAGGGAGTGTTCGATGCTGTTCTTTACATCGTTCGTAAGCATCTCACAAAGGTCCATCCCCAGATCCTTTCTGACTACATTACCACCAAGTGGTAGGGGTAATCCTGTTTTATCATTCCACCAAATTCCGAGGTCAAGTACCAAGTAAACCCCCTCTGATTCCCATGTCAATTGACCCTCGTGAATTATCAAACCAACATCGTACTCCCCCCTCAATACGGCAGGCAGGATATCATCGAATGGAACGACCTCGACCTCGACCTCGCCCCATGCCAGCCTTAGAGCCAGATAGGCACTAGTACCTAGTCCCGGAATTGCAATTTTGCTGTTCATCGCCTCTTCTTCTGTCATCACTCTGTTCGTGATTAACATGGGGCCATAGCCCTCGCCCATTGATGCTCCACAATTCATCAAGTGATACCTGTCAGAGATTTCTGGGAATGAGTGTATACTTACGGCAGAAACTTCGTATTCACCATTCATGGCGTGCTTGTTCAAAGTCTCAATATCTAACAGGACGTGTTCGTATCTCCTTTCTCCCGTGTCAATTGCCCCTGTAGTCATAGCATGGAACATAAACGCGTCATCTGGGTCCGGAGAATGGCCTACTCTGAATGCTCCCATCATGTCACCTATGTTCCCTCGGTAGAGGACGCATAGAAAATTCCTTGTATGCACAATTATCGATGGTAACAGTGAATAGCCAACGCTAGGTCCACGGTTTGTGCCTGACCCATCCAAACTGTCCACGGCAACGGGACAGCTAGGTCCAATATGCGCAGTGACTGGCAAGGCACTAACATTCTCAGAGGCTATTGTAGTCGATGATCGCTTTGTTTGCTATGAGGCCTACCTGGAGATGACTGGCACTGAATCAGCAACCGACTCAAGAGAAGTCCCTACCAGCCTAGTTCTGGAATAGTATGCGCATGTTCATGTGCCGAACTCCCTCCAATGGCTCATGGCATCCGGATGGAGTAGGTTCGCTCTGAGATTCAGCGAATACTACCAATCTCTCGATGTTTCAGATTTATGGGCTCCACCAAGACTCAGATCAAGGGAATGGATGTTTATTCCCTGGGGCAGCAAACCCCCCGACAGGCACAGGGCACTTCCCACTAAGCGAATATTGCTAGACTATCTTCAACAGAGGGGGCCACACTCTTGTTTCCATAGTACTGCTTACTATCAGGATCCCAGCCAGAGAAAGATGTCCGATAAAGGGTGGCTTGGTGCGGACCTCATCTTCGATCTTGATGGCGATCATTTGCCCGGGGTATCGGATAATGACTTCCCAGGAATGATGGAGAAAATACAGGAGCAGGCATGGAGCCTCTGGGACGACTTCCTTCAACCCGAATTCGGATTCAAAGAAGAGTACGTGCAGACTTCATTCTCGGGTCACAGGGGATTTCACATACACGTCCGTGATCCCGCATACTTACACTTGGACTCAAATGCGAGAAGAGAATTGGTCAACTACATCACTGGCGTGGGAATTGATGTAAAATCAATCATGTCCGGCCCAGATATTGGCTGGTCGGAAAGAATTGACATCGGATTCGAGAAAGTCGTTTCAGATTTGTTCACGATTTCATCCAACGATGCCGACTCCAATGAGTTGGCTAGAGGGATGGATAGTACCCTGAAATCCAAAGGCATCCCCTCTTCAACAGCTTCCATTAAGAAATTGGCTACTGAGGCATCGGCTGGAAATAGAATTGAAAGACTAAGGGAGGACAACAGTAGATCAGTTTTCACTAGCAAGAAACTCAACGAGGCGTTCTGGGAGCTTGTCAAGGGTGCACCCTTAGCAGTGGGAGAAACGGATGAGAATGTCACTGTAGATGTGAAGAGGGTGATTAGATGGATTGGAAGCCTGCATGGCAAATCAGGCCTCAGAGTGACCGAGTTCCCTCTTGAACAGCTTCAACCGGGCACATCAAAGACCTTTGACGCATTATCATGTACCCATGTTTTCAATACACACACTTCGAGTAAGGTGGAGCTCACTACAGATGATGTGACAGCGAGAATCGCCGGCCAGGACGTCTCAGGATCTATGGGGGACGTTTTCGATGTTCACGAGGCAATGTACACATTTTTGTCACTCAAGGGATGGGCTAGGAGCGTGGAATGACCGTTACACGCTAACCTATCCACAGAATATTGAATAGTGTAGAGTTCCGGATTCGGTACGGTGGGGCATATGCCAGACGATGAAGAATCCGAGGAACAAGCATTCGGTATGCCCCTGCCACCACTTCCACCAGGCATTTCCATGCCCCCTCCACCGCCACCACCACCACTCCCCGATGATGTGATTGAGTCGGCTATGGGAGAGGGTCCACCCATCCCTTCTCCCCCGGTTGAACCAGAATCATCAGAACCTAACGATTTCCAAGCCCACTGGGAGAAAAGGAAGCACGATGATCCAGAACACCAATCAGGAAACAGAGATAGCATGTATGGCCACATTGACAGGATATCATCTGGCCAGGTTGGGACACTAATAGACCGGTTTTCTGATAGGTTCGGCTCTGAATTAGATAGGGAGATAATTGTTCTAAGGAAGAAGCAGCAACAAGAAATGCTGGCGATCAAGCCCATAGTTGAGTTGATTTCCGCCCCTGATTCCGATGACGATGATTTTGAAGAAGATTCAGCTGACGAATTCCCCGAGTTCTTCTCCATCGTCAACGAGTTACTAGGTAATATGCCAGAGGATTTCGTGCAGAGTTTCATCGAATCCGACTCATTTGAGCTATTCCAGACAGTGGGCGAGGATCCAGCTAGCTGTGACTCCGAGACAAGGAGCGACTTTTTCGTGATGATAAATTCAGTGCTAGGGGATCTCCCGGAAGAGGAAATCAATGATTTTGTTGAATCCAGCGGATTCCAGGTGTTTCAAAGAATGAGCGAGCTATACGGAGAGTGAATATATGGGTCTATTGGAGAAGGCAGGAAAGATTGCAGATGATGAAAAGGAAGAGAAGAAGGCTCCGGCAGCCGTACCTGCAGCTGTAGTTCTTGATACTCCTGAGCCTGTGGCTGCTAAACCCAAAAAGAAGGAGAAGAAGCGCCGTGCGAAGAAGGAGAAGAAGCCACGCGTAAAGAAGGAGAAGAAGCCAAGATCATCCGTCAAGGAGCTTCCTGATGGTTTTGAACTGGCAGGTCGTGGTAGAAGTTCTCTCAGGTTCATAGTTGACTTCACTGTAAACTTCGGCCTAATTATTGGGCTGGTAATTTTTGGATTAGTGCTAACATACACAGACATTACGTGGCCACTAGTCTTGGTCCTAATCCTATCCGTTTTCAATATGGCCGTTATGCCAATCCAGTACAAGAGCTCAATGGGTAATGTAATCTCACGAACCAAGTTCATCAACTCTAGGGGAGACTCAGCGATTTTCCTTTATCATATGTTGAAGAATATCAATATCCCTGCTTACCTCATCTTCTTCGGTGGACTGCTGATTGCAATTTCCGCTGGTACTGTATGGACTACAGCGACTAAAGTTACTGTGGGATTATCGATTGCCATAATCATAATTCCATTCCTGGATTGGGTGTTTCGCAGAACGAGGAAGGACAACCTCGGCCTGTGGGAGGTTGCATTCGGCGGTGTTTGGCTTGTCAGATCAACAGAATCATCCAGTGACGGCTCGAAGTTCATGAAGAGACTAGAGTCAATGGCCCAGTATGCAGAGACAAAGGGATTCGTTGATGACGAAGACGAGGGATGATCACTCACTCTCTTCGATTCTCTGCTTGGCCAGCTCTCTCATATCCTCGTGATGGACTCCGTCATCAATGCCTTCTTGGTCCGACTCGTCAACGATTTCAACACCCAATAGCGTCTCGATGACATCCTCCATTGTAACCAGTCCCTCCATTCCCCCAAACTCGTCCTTCACAATTAGAATCTGGGTTTTGTTTTCCAGTAGCATATCTAGGGCGTGATCTACGGAATCGCCATCATTACATGCGATTACATCCCTGGATATTTCAGACATTTTCTTGTCGTACTCATCGACAGCAGCCCTCTTGAGAATCTCACTCCTTAGGACAACGCCCTTGACGTCATCCATAGTTTCACCAGTTACTGGCATCCTGCCGTGAATCATTATTGGAATATTCTCCAGAACATCGGAAACAGTGTCGTTGACATTAACTGATGTGACAACAACTCGTGGGGTCATGATGTCACTGACAAGAATCTCCCGTAGCCTGAGTAGGTTGTGAATCACTGTCTCTTCGTCTTCCTCGATTACGTCAGTCTCCTCAGCTATGTCAGCAAGAACTGACAACTCGTTTCTTGTCACAGTCTCAGTTTCGACATCTGGGAGGAGCGATCTGGTGATCTGGATGGGTTTTACAATAATCCACAAAAGGAACATCATCGAACTCATCGCTCTAGCTGAGGGTACAGTCAGCTTTCTCCAGTAAAGAGCGCCGATTGTCTTAGGCAGGATCTCACTCAGTAGTAGAATCGCCAGAGTCAGGACTGCTGCCGCGATATGCACGATTGTGCCACCGCCAAATTGAGTCTGAACTTCGGCCCCAACACCGAGTGCACCTACAGTGTGTGCAATGGTATTGAGAGTTAGAATAGCTGTAAGTGGTCTTTCTGGGTCTTCCTTCCATTCACTCCACTTTTCACTTATCGCGGGATGCGTGTCCTTTAGTGCAGCAATATGGCCATGCGTGGTAGACAAAAGAACCGCCTCAAGAATACTGCATAAGAAGGAGGCCCCTAGTGCCAATGAGGCATAGGCTATGATCAATGTATAGTCTACTACCAACTAGTTTGCCTCACAGTATTTTGGGCGCGAATAGAACGTCACTGTGCGTCACGAATGGCTGCTCCCGGAGTACTTACGACCGATTGCGACATAAATAGGTGTCTGACCGCTAGAGTCGTGCCCGAGCCTAGTTATGTCACTATTTTCATGGCTTGGCCGTACGTCAATGCCCCATTACACCTAGGCCACGTTGCAGGTAACTGCTTGCCAGCAGACATTCAATACAGGTATGAGAGGGCCAGGGGCAGGAAGGTTCTGATGTGCAGTGGCTCGGATGAGCATGGTACACCAATTACCCTAACTGCAGAACAGCTTGGAGTCACGCCACAGGAGGTTGTTGACGAATATCATGAGATGGCTCTGAAGTCTCTAACTGATCTTGGCTGCTCTTGGCATATTAACGTAGATTCCAGAGGGGTTGAATATGGTGGAGCCCTATACAACAGAACCTCTGACCATAGGCACAAGGAACTTGTCAGGGAGGTGTTCTCAAACCTGCTCGCAAGCAACATGCTTACCAAGCAGACAATGGAGCAATACTGCTCCATATCTGGGGATTCGGTCAGATTCCTTCCTGATCGGTACGTCGAAGGAACATGCCCCGTTTGTGGCGCTGCAGAGGCAAGGGGGGACCAGTGCGATGAGTGTGGCTCAACATATGAGGCACACGAGCTCCTAAATCCCGTATCAAAACTCAATCCGGATGCAGAAATTGAGGTTAGGGAAACCGACCATCTATTCTACAGGCTAGATCTATTCCAGGAAAGCCTCGAAGAACACGCTGCAACGAGGAATGTTGTATGGAAGCCAAATGTACGCTCTATGACGAAGAATTGGCTTGATATGGGCCTGCGTCCAAGAGCTGTGACAAGGGATATTGATTGGGGAATAGAGCTACCTCTCGATGGCGATGAGTGGTCATCAAAGAGGGTTTATGTGTGGTTCGAAGCTGTTCAAGGCTACTATACATGCGCAAGAATATGGTCTGAACGCTTCGCCAATTCGAACGGCCACCCAGACGGAGACTCCGCATGGGAAAACTGGTGGAAGGTATCCGATGACGGAACGATCCCCAAGCACATCTACTTCATGGGCAAGGACAACATCCCATTCCATACGGTAATTTGGCCTGCGATTATTATGGGGATGAACTCAACAGCATCAGGGAATCCAGTCTCATCTATCCCAGCACCCGGCGATCTAGCACTGGAGTATAATGTATCATCGAATGAATATTTGATGCTCCAAGGGGGTCAATTTAGCAAGAGTCGTAAACATGCCGTCTGGCTGCCATCCTTCCTCGAGAAATATGATGCAGACTCATTGAGATACTATCTCTCGATAAACATGCCAGAGACACATGACACCGATTTCAGGTGGAATGAATTCGTTGACCGTGTTAACAACGAATTGATTGGCACCTATGGAAACTTCGTTCACAGGGTGATGACCCTCACCCATAGATTGCCCGAATCAGGATCCAATCCCCTGGTGGATTATGATGATCCTGAATTCCACGCAGATATTATTGACGAGTCGATGAAGATTCTTGAGTCCGCAATTTCGTCAATGGAGAGGCAGAGGTTCAAGGAGGCCCTGAGATCAATTATGGGCATTGCACAAATAGGTAATGTGCTGCTTCAAAATGCAGCACCGTGGAAGTACATCAACTCTGATGATTCTGAAGAACGACGCGAGTCATTATCTTCCTTAGCTATGGCATGGAGGTTATGCAGGACTCTTTCAGTTCTCACAAGGCCATTCATGCCATTCCAGTCCGATAGGCTATGGGGGATGTTGGGGGAGGACTCGGACATCGACTCCGTACTATGGGACGAGTCGTTAGCTACCGATAATGCCCTAAATTGGTGCCCCGACTCGCCACAACCGCTGTTTTCAAGGCTTGATTTGGATGAAATTATTGCCGATGAGATGTCCCTTGTTGAAGACGGTAATATCAATGACCCCGACCACTCCCCGGGAGATGGAGCTGATTACATAGAGTTCGAAGATTTTCTCAAGGTCCAGATGAAGACAGGCAAGATTACTTCCGTAGATGATCATCCCAATGCAGACAAACTACTGGTGATCAAGATTGAGGATGGCCCAGGAACAACACGTACGGTATGTGCTGGCCTAAAGGGAATTTATGATGAGTCGGACTTGCTTGGGTTAAACGTTGTCTATGTCGCAAACCTAGAGCCCAGAAAGCTCAGAGGAGTCCTCTCTGAAGGTATGATACTAGCCGCAGATGACGGTGATGGTATCGTCAGGCTCCTCACACCCGATGGCGAAATCACTCCAGGCTCTACGGTTCGCTGATTGGCCTGTCGAAAAACTCCCACTGTATCTCCGACAGCTCAACATTTGTTTTCGCATCGTGGTATGCCTCCAGAGGCTCCATATTCAATTTGAAGAATTGGTCGGAGTATGGGAACGAAGAAAGTACGGTTCTCGCCTGCTCCTTCCTACCAAGAATGTATAGTGAAGCGGCAAACGCCTCGGATGTCGACAACCTGCCTGGCTTCCCCCAGGATATCGGATTAGCGGCAAGTAATACAGGAAGGGTCCTCCCCTCTAGCCTTGTGTGTCTGCTAATGGCGTCCAATGACTCTTCGACTCTTTTCCATGAGCAATCCAATGCTACTATCGAGCCTCCCCTGTCAATGGTAATCTTGTCATCTGGACCCATTAATACGCCACTACTAGGATCTAGCAGGAAACCCCTCTTTGGGGCTCTCCGTGCATCGAAGTGAAGTATCGCATTTCCGGCCTTGGCCATTCTTCGTGCGCTGCATTTTCTCGGATCGTCCTGATCAAGATGGACTACATGTAGAGGTACGTGGTAGTCATTCTCCCTTACTGAGGAACTCATCCAATGCATCTCCTATGGTCAGACCACGACCACTCGGCACATTAACGGAACGCTCGTGATCTTCCTCTGGCTCAACTAGGAGGATGATGCCAAGGGCTTTCTCAATCTTTAGTGCAAGTGAATCGGATGGAACAATTCCGCCCTCTATCTTCTGAATGTCGTTCAGCCTCACATTGATTCTCTTGGCCAGTTCTCTTTGTTCCCATCCTCTCGACTCTCTGGATTTCCTTACTCTGAGATGAAAGTCAGGAGCAATCTCCTTTTCTGGCTTTGGAGATTTGGTACTCATTCTAGACCTCGGTTCTTGTGGGGATATACTTGTTGGGGTCTGCTTTGGCATGTATCTTTCAATTACGAGTAAATTATTGGACTCTATACACCTAGAACAGCACCTCAATTTAGCCCCTGAGATCTCTGAAAGTAGGGTGGAGACACGCTCTGTCCCGCACATCTCACATGTTCCCATGGCACAGACTGGGGCACATACCACATATGGATTGGGGTGACAAGTTGAAATCTACGTGCCCTTCCACATGTACATGGCTTCTGAGTCGGACTCCCACTCAAATGATACACAAGAGTCACTCAAGTCATCAGTCAGAAGGCTTCAATCAGAAATGAGGGATTTATCTGAGTCTGCTCAACAGTTGCTTACTGAGAAACTTGTTCTTGAAAGTGAGGTGGCTCAAGTAAAGAAGAGGGCTAGCAGGCTTGAGGAGGAAATCAGGAACTTGAGATCTCCTCCAATGATTGTTGGCTACATTCAGGATATTACCGATGAAGGTGCAATTGTTAGAAGCTCAAATGGCACCGTATTCCTAGTATCCGTCAATAATAGGATTGATGACTCAAGACTAGTATCTGGAGCAAGGGTCGCATTAAACCAAGATACACTATCAGTAATTGAAATTCTTGATGACTCGTGGGATCCCTTGGTTGTAACTGCTGAAATTATTGAAAAACCCGATGTTTCATTCGAAGACATAGGTGGGCTTGACGACCAAATTTCCAAACTAAAGGAAACAGTCGAACTATCATTCAAGAGTCCCGAGGCATTCAGGAATTTCGGTATTGACCCACCTAAGGGAATACTTCTGACAGGTAGCCCCGGGACCGGAAAAACATTGCTTGCCAAGGCCGTGGCAAATTCTACAGATGCTGTATTCCTAGGGATAGTTGCATCTGAATTAGCACAGAAATATATCGGCGAAGGAGGTAGACTGGTCAGGGAATTGTTCGACCTAGCCAGAAACAAGGCTCCAGCCATAGTTTTCATCGATGAACTCGATGCAATTGGATCAAAGAGATTGGACACCGCCACATCGGGCGACAGAGAGGTTCAGAGGACTCTTATGCAACTACTCGCTGAAATGGATGGCTTCGAATCACTTGAAAATGTCAAAATTATCGCTGCAACGAATAGACCCGAGCTGCTTGACGAAGCCCTGCTAAGACCTGGTAGATTCGATAGAGTGGTTGAAGTCCCAATGCCCGATGAGGAAGCACGCATGGCGATCCTCAATGTTCACACAGCCAAGATGCCTCTAACTAAGGGGGTTTCACTACAGAATCTAGCGATCAAGACCGAGGGTTTCAGTGGGGCCGAGATTATGTCACTTGTCACCGAAGCTGGCGTCTGTGCTATCGCAGAAGGGAGGAAAAAGGTATCCAAGTCGGATTTTTCGAAGGCACTAAGAGTAGTCGAGAGGAATGTCAACGACTCGTCAATTACCTCGAATGACAGGCTATATGACTAATCAGTAAGCCTATTTCCCACCCCCCTATCGCGAGTCGTGAATCGAGCACTTATCGAGTGTGTACCAAATTTCAGTGAGGGCAGGGATCCCTCCATTATTGAAATGATAACAAAACCGATATTGGATACCGAAGGAGTGGAGCTATTGGACATAGATATGGGCTATGATTTCAATCGAACCGTTGTTACGATGGTCGGCCAACCTGAATCCGTGCTCAGTGCTGTGATTGAGTGCACTATTGTCGCAACCGAACTAATTGACATGAGTCAGCACTCAGGGGAGCATGCACGAATGGGGGCAGTAGACGTAGTTCCATTCATTCCCTTGAGAGGTGCTTCAATGCCCGATTGCATTGCCCTATCTGAGAGATACGCAGAAGCAGTATCTACTATACTCAATCTGCCGGTATACCTCTATGCAGAATCATCCAGGAGTGACCAGAGAGTTAGGCTACCTGATATCCGTAAAGGCGAGTATGAGGGATTCCAGAGCAAATTAGAATCTGGGGACTGGGAACCAGATTATGGGCCTGCGACATTCTCTCCGAAAATGGGCGTCACTGCCACCGGAGCAAGGCAGATACTAATCGCTTACAACGTAAATCTGGATACGGATGATAAGTCAATAGCTAACACCATAGCTTCTGCCATTAGGACTAGTGGATCATTGATCAGAGACGACTCCGGGGCCAAGATTATCGGGGATAATGGAAAGCCGCTACGTAAACCAGGCGTATTCAAATCCCTACAGGCGGCAGGTTGGATGTATGATGAAAATACTGCGCAAGTCTCAATGAACCTACTCAATCACAATGTGACGGGGCTCTATGATGTTACTGAGAAGATTCGTGACGAGGCCAAAAAAATTGGTCGTAATGTTACTGCATCGGAATTAGTGGGTTTAGTGCCACTGGAAGCCATGTTGTCCGCTGGTCTGAAGTATCACAACAATCCCGACGATGCTGATGATATCGATTTGGTCAATGCCGCGGTTTCTGGTTTGATGCTTGACAAATTCGGTGCATTTGACTCACGTTCGAATATCATTGAGTGGGCAATCAAGGGGGCGCACGAATGAATGATGGATATTCCGAAGTCCTCGATAATATTGCTTCATCTGAGCCGACGCCAGGGGGCGGCTCCGTAGCAGCATTGGCCCTAGCTCATGCACATGCATTGGCATTGATGGTGTCCAGACTAACTTCTGGAAGAGAGAGGTGGAAGGAGGGGCATAATGCTGCTGAGTATGTAATTTCCAGCTCTGAGGGGGGAATGAAATTAGCCCAGCAACTAGCTTGGGAGGATGCTGCTGCGTTCAATCGCGTAATGGATGCTTATCGGATGCCAAAGGATAGCGACACAGAAAAAGAAGCTAGGATGGAGTCCATAAAAACCGCCACTATCGGCGCTGCATTATCGCCTATGGCAATAGTCGAGGAGTCCCTGGGTCTTATACGATCTATCGCCGA
>CEUA01032825.1_pt1 | contig 21200 bp, 25 predicted proteins | sample 361541 | NCBI WGS metagenome assembly CEUA01 (sample SAMEA2623079, study PRJEB7988) | marine metagenome | isolation source: saline water (ENVO:00002010), including
TGGTATGGCAATGCACATTATGTTTAATAGTATAAACAAAGCATGGAACGACTTTGATGGCAGTCATGTAGTATTTTGTTTAGAAGGACGCAGTTGGCGTAAAGACGTATATGAGCCTTATAAACGAAATCGTAAAGTATCAGCTGATGCTAGAACACCAAAAGAAAAAGAAGAAGACGAAGCATTTTGGCAAGCCTTTGATGAAGTATATGATTACTTAGAAAAGAAAAGCAACTGCACAATATTACAACACGAACAATGCGAAGCAGACGATTTTATAGCACGTTGGATACAAAATCATCCTAAAGACAAGCATGTTATTATTAGTAGTGATAGCGACTTTTATCAATTGATAGCAGATAATGTTACACAATACAATGGAATAATGAATCAACATATCACAATAAATGGTATATTTGATGATAAGAATAAACCTGTAATGGATAAGAAAACAGGTGAACAAAAGCAAATAGGTGATCCACAATATTTGCTATTTGAAAAGTGTATTAGAGGTGATTCTTCTGATAACATTTTTTCAGCATATCCTGGTGCTAGAAAGAAAGGCACAAAAAACAAAATAGGTATGATGGAAGCCTATGCAGACAGAGAAAGCAAAGGTTTTACATGGAATAACTTTATGTTGCAACGTTGGGTAGATCATGAAGATGTAGAACACAGAGTGCTAGAAGATTATCAACGAAACAGAACTCTAATTGATTTAACTGCACAGCCAGATGATATCAAAGATATGCTAGATGAAACAATTACAAACAAGGTAAATACTATACCAAGAGGACAAATAGGACTACACTTTTTGCGTTTTTGTGGCAAATGGAATCTTCAAAGGTTAAGTGACAAAGCCTCCGATCATAGCAAATATTTAGGTGCATCCTACTAGTAGAGGAGTACAATACATGCGTTTGACGATTATCGCATTGGTTATATCACTATGGGCAACGATTTCCTATGCTGAAAAACCATCACAAGAAATTCCAATACCACCACCCAGGCCACCAGAATTAGAAGAAAAAATATTCTTAGCAATAAATGGATTTTGTAAATCTTCAGAATTTGGTTGGGGTGCCATTAAAACACTAAAACAAGAGCCTTTATTTTTTGGTAACATACTAGTAAATATGGGACCTAGACCTGAAATAAGTCAACCACTGTGGGTGCAAATGTGGGTTGTAGTAAATCAAGACGGAGGTAGCTGGAGTATATTTGCTAGGTTACCTGATAATATGATGTGTTTAATAGGTGCAGGTAATACTTTTACACCTTACACTGGCCCTTCTTTAGATGAAATGGGTAAAAAGAATTAAACACTACTAAAACTCGCCGTTGTCGATAAATACTAACATAATACAGGAAACGACAATGGCGAGACCTAAACCAGAATTAATATTAGAACACGTAGATAAGAAGACTTTTAAAAGTGAACAGATACTAAAAGCCACCGCGATATACGCAGTTTACTATGAAGGCAAACCTATTAATTTACGTGTGAGCAATTATGCCGCAGATTATCCAGGACCAAAATATAAAAAGGTTAGCTTTAGTAACAGTGGTCATGCATTTAATTTAGCGGACAGACTAAACAAGAAGTTTAATACAAATACTTTTACGGTGGTGAAGCTAACAGATGGACAAACAATCCAGGAGACAGACCTTACGTGAAGGTATTCTCAAGCAGGCTAAAGAACATTACGATCCCGACAAAATTAATTTAAACACATTATTCTACGGCAACAGTTTAAGACTAAAACGCCAAGGGTTAACAATGATGAGTTCATTGTATAACCAGTATAAATTCAAAGCAGAACAAAATTGGACAAGAAGAACCAAAACTCTAATTCAACTTGACAAAAGCATGAATTATCCTTATTATATAGATAATAAGGCTATAATACTATTTGAAGAAGAAGCAAGTGTTTGGCTAAAAATGTATGGAGATGCAGACACATGGTTAAATATTTTTGCAGAAAATTAAAAAAAGATGCATAAAAAGGTTGACCTTTATACCAAGATGTCATACTATAATAGTGTAGGTAACAAAAAGGAGTGTTGTAAATGTCACAAACAATGATAGAAGATCGCAGAACAGTTAATACTGTACAGTTGAAAAAGCAGATTTTACGTGCTTTTAAATTGAAGCGACCACTGTTTGTATGGGGTGGACCAGGTATTGGTAAATCTAACCTTATTGAACAGATTGTCGATAGTGGTGATCTTGGTAAAGCATGTATGTATGACATGCGTCTTGGTCTTGTTGAACCCACAGATATACGTGGTGTTCCATATTATAATAAGGAAAGCGGAAAAATGGATTGGGCAGATCCAGTTGATCTTCCAAGTGCAGAAGATGCCGCCAATTACGATACTGTCGTACTTTTCTTAGACGAATTTAATCAGGCTGTACCAGCAGTACAGGCCGCAAGTTATCAGCTAGTTCTTAACAGACGTGTTGGACAGTACAAACTGCCTGACAATGTGGTTGTTATCGCGGCCGGTAACAGAGAAACTGACAAAGGTGTTTCATATAGAATGCCTAAGCCGTTGGAGAATCGTTTTGGACACTTTGAATTGAAGTGTGAATTTCTTCCATGGTTGGATTGGGCAGTAAGTAGATCTGTTCCTATTCATCCTGATGTAGTTGGTTACTTAACTGTACATAAAGCAGACCTATATAACTTTGATCCTACTTCAAGTTCACGAGGCTTTGCTACTCCTAGAACATGGGAGTTTGTAAGTGATAACCTTGAAGGTATCGACGATACTGACTTTAGTGACAATGATATCATTGACATGGTTAGTGCTTATGTAGGTGAAGGACTTGCTCTTAAGTTCAACACTCACATGAAGATGAGTGCTAAAATGCCTAACCCAACTGATATTATATCAGGTAAAGTTACTGAAGTATCAGCTGATACTGATATTAGTGCAAAGTATTCTTTGTCAACTTCTATTGCATATGAGTTGAAAGAGCTTCTTGAAACTACTGAACGTGATGGTAAAGAAGAAACTTTTACCAAAGCAATGGACAATGTTCTTTCGTTTATGATGAAGAACTTTGAAACTGAGTTAGTTCTTGCAAGTGGAAGGGTTATGCTTAATACATATAAGCTACCAGTTCACCCAAAGAAAAATAAACATGCTCAGGAGTTTTTCAAAAGATACGGAAAACTAATCCTTGGAAATGAGGATGAATAAAACCGAATTAAGGGAAAGAGTTGTCAGGCGTCTTTACGGAGATGCCTGGCGTGATAATTGGAAGACCATTCCTGAAGCATTAGAAATTGCAATGTATAAAGACGAATGGAAAAAAAGTATTAACCCTTTAGTGTTTGACGATGTTACAGGTAAACACGAATTACTAAGACAATGGCACAAATGGTTTGCAAAAAACAATGTTAGCAGATTAGATTACGAAGTTCATACACAGGAAAATCTTCAAAAGGGTTCAAGTGGTTTATACCCTACAAAAGCAGAAATTTATATACATGACGAAGATGTTAGAGCATTATTTAAATTAACATTTTTTAGAGGTTGACAAAAGAGGCAAGATGTCATACTATATAAGTATAACATAGGAAAGAGAGATTTATGGGACAAAGTGTAGAAGAACAAGAAGAGCAAATGGCACAGGAAATGGTTGATCGTATCATGGGTGAAGATACAAGCGGACCAGTTCCAACCATACCAGCTGGCACTAACATAGGTAGTGTTTTGAATAAAGCAAAAAAGAAGCTGGGACCTTCTGATATAGAAGCACATTCCAAAGAAGATAAAATGCGAGAAGCAGTTATGGCCAAGTATAAAAACGTGGACTATAAAGCTGAACTTTCCGCAGAAGAAAGAAACGATATTAAAGAAAAAGTTATTCGTGCTAGGGTGCAGATGCTTTTTAAATACCCATTTTTTGCTCAACTAGCTATTAGATTAAAACTAGTTGAAGTTACTGATGCATGGTGTCCTACCGCCGCTACAGACGGTCGTAACATGTATTATAACCCACATTTTTTTAAAGTATTAACACAGGCTGAAATTACTTTTGTTGTTGCACATGAAGTATTGCATTGTGTTTATGATCATATGACGCCTATGCAGGAAGGTTGGGACAAAAGACTTTTTAATATTGCCGCTGATTATATTATTAATATGGATCTTACAAAAACAGGCGTTGGTGAAATGCCAGCAGTTGGTTTGTTAGATTGGCAGTATGAAGGTTGGAATAGTGTTGAAGTTTACAATCATCTTAAAGACCTAAAAGACAAAGGTGAACTTCCACCAGAACTACAAACACTAGATATACACATTATGATTGACGAAGATGGTAACATTGAAGTTAATGATGGTTCTGGAGGCGAAGAAGAAGGCGATGGCAAAGGTGACAAGCCTGGTAAAGGAAAGCCTAAGCTCAGCAAAGAAGAAAAACAACAAATTGCTAACGAAATAAAAGAAGCAATGATAAATGCGGCTCAGAACGCAGGTGCTGGAGATGTTCCAGCTGGTATTAAACGAATGATTGATCAAATGACTGCTCCTAAATTAAAGTGGCAGGAATTGGTAAATGCAAACATTGAATCATGTGTACGAAGCAATTATACATTTATGAGACCTACTAGAAGGGGTTGGCATTCAGATGCTATTATGCCTAGTATGGAAAGAGATCAAGAAATTGATGTTTGTATTACAATGGATATGAGTGGTAGTATTACTAATAAACAAGGTATGCATTTCATAACAGAAGTACATGGTATGATGCAACAATTCTCACAATACAAGTTGAGAATTTGGACATTTGATACTGAAGTATATGGATACGATGAATTCACTAGTGACGATGGTAGAGACATTACTGAGTTTGAATTACTAGGTGGTGGTGGTACCGACTTTATGTGTAATTGGAAATATATGAAAGAAAACCAAATTGAACCCCAACAATTAATTATGTTTACTGACGGTATGCCATTTGGTGAGTGGGGAGATCCTAATTACTGTGATACATTATTTGTTATTCATAGTCATTATGATAAAGAGTTAGAAGCACCTTTTGGTAGAACTGTACATTTTGATTACGAAGAGGCCGCATGAAAATAAAAAGAGTAGACGAACAAGGTTTTATGCTCAGCGAAGAAGATACTAATCATTTAGCTGGGACTGAGCTTTGGTTTAAAATGTTACAAAACAGAGTTATTGTTCAAAGCATAGGATTTGAACAAGATATTATGAAGGAAATCAATATAACAAATTACTATTATATTGAGACAGTTCATGCAAAAGAGGGTTATGAACACCCTACAGAACCAAATACACAGGAATACATTCACAGAGTTTGGTTTGCAAGTCCTAAAGATAAAGATGAGTTTATGCAAGTTTTAGCAATGAAAAAACTCAGCCAAGATGTTTAGGTCCATTATATACGTATATAACTAAATATACTATGCTAACACAATAGGAGTAATCATGGCAGAAGAAACAGTTACAACTCCGGTACCTCCAACGCCGGAAGAAATTCAAGGACAGGTGTCATTGAATGTGCAGGATTTAAATGCAACTGTACAAGCATTAGATATTGCAGTACAAAGAGGAGCATTTAAAGGAGCAGAAATGAGTCAAGTTGGACAAGTTTTCGATAGAATTTCAGCTTTCGTAGAACAAGTTAGGGCTCAACAAGAAGCGACTAAAGCGGCCGCTGAGCAGGCAGAAACACCAGCACCTGCTAAAGGAGAAAAATAAAATGGCTCAAAAAAATACAAAACATGTAGGAGCATTAGCAAACACCGGTACTAGGTGTGTTGTTATGATGCGACAACTACCCGATGACAGAGAAAGTGCTTTGGTAATTGAAACTGAAAGTTTACCAGAATGGGCTCATGATGATGTTATTAGAATGGTAGATGGAGATCAGGCTCAAGCCACAGGTAACTTGTGGGAAGTAGCAGACAGAACAGTTTTTACCAATGGTGAAAATATTCTTTCATTTGCTCATAAAGCAGGATGGCTTAAAAAGGTTCCAACTAATAATGTTGATATGAAACCTAATAGTCATACTGTTATTAAACTGAATGAACTTAATAAGTTAATTATTGAACAATCAGGTGATGCAGATAATGCCCTACCTAAAAAGAAAGGCATTGATGCAACAGGTCCTGCTACAGTACAGGATAACCCGGAGGCAAATATATCAAATACTCCGGAACGTAAAATTACAACAGAAAATGTTGAACAGTTGGCTAATCCAACGCCACCAATTCCACAAGCATCAGCACCTACAGATGGTGCATTAGATGATGGTGCATTGGCGGCTAATATGCTCGCTCAAGCAAAAGGGTATGAAGCAGAAGCTGAGAGTTTAAAAGCTCAGGCTTATGAAATGGATCCTAGCCTTAAACCGACTCGCGGTCGTCCTAAAAAATCGGCTAGTTAAATGGCCATAAAAAAGACTGATCGGTCATTTGAACAAATTGTAAATGAAGTTCAAATGCATGAGATCCCTATTGAGTATATTGTCAATATAAAACTACAGTTAGTTAGCGGTAAAAATTTTAGCCTGCAACAAAAAGATATTAAACACATCAAGAGTACAAATGAACTTCTTAAAAGTGTTAGCAAAGAAGACGAAATTGATGATATGCAGGTTGTATTAGATTATGAGAAAATTAGAATTAATGTTGAAAAGCAAATTCGTAATTTATTTAAAGGTCACTTTACAGAGGGCAAGTAATGCCGTTTGATCCTATAGTTTTAGCAATAATAGTTGGTGGTGTTTTTTATGGATTACTTGTTGGTTTAATTCCAGCCAGTGGTCCAGGAAAAGCATTGCTTACTCTTTTTATATTTGCTGGCACACCTTTTTTCCAAGATAATAGTTTAGCTTTTGTGGCATTTAGCATGGCAGTCGTTATGAGTTGTGTTACCGGCGATAGTTTTGCTAGTGTTCTTATGGGCATACCTGGTGCCCAAAGTTCCGCGGCTACTATGGTTGATGGATATCCACTTGCACGAAAAGGCAAGGGTGCTTATGCTCTATCGGCCGCGATTAGTACTAGTACATTACAAGGTTTATTATGGGGCTTGCCTGTATTCCTGTTTATGGATTATTATAGAGAAATTGTGCCTTATTTTACTACACCAAGATATCTTGCAATACTGATGCTGAGTTTTACAATGGTTATTTTTATTACCAATAGATATTATTTTAGAACAATGTTTGCAATAGCATTAGGTATATGGTTTGGTATGATAGGTGATGATCCATTTGGTACTACACGATATACGTTTGGATTAGATTACTTAGAAGATGGTTTAAGTGTTGTTATTGTGGCCGCAGGTATATTTGCAATCCCAGAAATTATAGAAGCAGTACGATTAAATTACAAAGTTTATCGTGTTGAAAAAGAAAATTTATGGATACAAGTATGGCAAGGAATAGTAGCTAGTATTAAGTTTTGGCGTTGGAACTTTTTTGGTGGTGCAGTAGGAATGTTTCATGGATTACTTCCGGGTTATGGAGGAGGTTCAGCAGATTGGCTATGTTATGGTATTGCTAGTAGGAAAACTAAAGGTGACGGCACACCATATGGCGAAGGTAATATTGTGGGTGTTATTGCTCCGGAAGGTGTTAATAATGCTGGTAAGGCAGGTGCTATTGTACCTACAATACTATTAGGTGTTCCTGGTGGTAAGTGGGCAATGATTATAATGGGCCTGTGGATGTGGTTAGGATATGACGTAGGCGATAGAAGTATATTAGAAAACAAAGAATTTTTAAGTGCAGTCGCAATAGGATATTTTGTAGGTGTTATTGCAACTGGTATTTTATGTTTAATTGCTATTCGTTATTTGGCTATGTTACTGTATATTCCTGCTCGTTATTATATGTTTCCGTTGTTGTTTATAACTGTATTAAGTGCATTAAGTGTAAACAATCCAGCCTGGTATAAATGGGAATGGGTTTGGGGTTTAGAAGATTTAACATTGTTATTAATATTAAGTTGTGTAGGTTACTTGTGCAAACGATTTAAATTTAGTAGGCCTGCATTATTACTTGCATATATTTTAAGTGAAAAAATAGAAGATAAATCAAGTGCAACATACGCCTTGTATATTAATACAGGAAGATACGAAAAACTCTTGACAGATCCAACTTTTATGGGTATAATGATAATAATAATTGCTATAGCAGTATATGGCATTAGAAACAAATCGAGTATAAATTATGCATGAAGATAAAACAATAGTGGCATTAGATATGCCTACATTGAAGGACAATCTAAATTTAATCGACAAATTACAAGATCATCAATGGTACAAAACAGGATTAAATTTTGTAACACAAAATGGTTTTGATGCAGTACAAAATCTAGCACGATATAAAAATGTATTCTTAGATCTAAAACTGTATGACATTGGCAATACTGTGCAAGATGCAGTACGAAATGTTGCAGACATGGGTGTTAAGTTTTTAACTGTAATGGGTGATCCTCATATCATTGATGCGGCCAGTAAAGTCAAAGGTGATGTAAAAATATTGGCTGTTACAATACTGACCAGTTTGAACAGACATGATCTAAACATGAATCTAATAAAAGATGGAGACTTGACTCATATAGTTGAACAACGAACTGATCTTGCTTTTAGATTTGGAGCAGATGGAGTAATATGTTCTCCACAAGAAACAAAACTTGTTAGGAAAAATTATCTAGACAAGTTAATTGTTACACCCGGTATAAGAAGTCAATACGGCGATTATATGGGTGATCAAAAACGTGTAGCTACACGGAATAAAGCAATCAAAGACGGTGCAGACTACGTTGTAATAGGTAGGCCTGTATATAAGTCAACAAACCCATTAGAAGCACTAAGGAGTATCTAGATGAAAAAACTATTATTAGCACTATCGCTATTTGTAACACCAGCTTATGCTGATTACACCATTTATACAAGTGGTGGAGCCGGCGGAGCAACAGGACAATGGAATATTGCAGTAGCAAATGCATTGAGCATGTTTACTAATAAACCAGTAAAGGTTGAACACATCAAAGGTTCAGGCGGTAGAAAAGTATTTGATGAATACTGGAAAAACTTTGATAAAGGTGTAGTGTTAAGTTTTAATTCAGACTATGCAACAAACTATATGGTAAATCCAAAGTGGAAAAAAATAGATTTTGCACAATACTGTCCAGTACTATTAATGAATCATAGTAGTGTAGTTTATACACATAACGATATTGATCCAATGACATTTACAACAGGAAGTGTTGCTATACATGGTAAATCAATTCCTGATATGATGGGACTTGTAATGTTAGCAGTTGGTCCAGCAACTACATCAGAGTATCTTGCACATTTTGGTCCAGATGGTATTAATCCTATTACAGGATTAAAAGGACCTGATCGTAGAATGGGTATACTAAATGGTGAACTAGACTTTAGTAGAGCACCTGGCAGTCGTGTACTAAAAGAAGATACACTAATGAATAAAGTTGAAGGTCCACGTGGCGGATACAAACCATTATTCAGTTGGGGTATACAAACACTAGAAGGAATACGACCTGATCCTAATGAAACACAAAGAGGCCCATTGTTTGAAACTCTGTTTGCAAAACGTTGGGGTGAAATGCCACAGGGTGAATTTTATAGTGCAATGAGAACAGCCGCGAATGCATCTCATTTATTAGATGGTCTATTTGAAGAATGTCCTGATGAAGACTTTGCTACTACGGCAAGTTTAGATGCAGAAAATGCATTTACTAACCCAGAAATTCTAAATGTGTTTAATAAAGAAATGGGTAAATACGATTGGTATACTGGTGTACATGCAAGTATGATATGGAGTGGTGTTATAACTGCACTACAAGAACCTGCAACACTAGATATGATCACAAAGGTATATAAGACTATAGGTCTCGAAGCAAAACCTAGAATACAATAAAAAGGAAATGTTATGAGAAAACTAATATATAAAATAATACTGCCAATAGTAATATTCTTTTTGGTAGCTATATCTCCATTAATTATTTCGATTGCACATGCCGAATTTAAAGTAGTAGTTCCTCAAAAACCAACAGGGGGCACCGGAACCTGGGCAAATATTATTGCTACTGAAATCAATAAATTTTTGCCTGCAGATGATCAAATTATGTTGGAATTTATTCCAGGAGAAAATGATCGTAAAGCATTAAAAGATTATGCTAGTAAAAACAAAGCCGATGACGGTATCATACAAATTACCCATGGTGGTAATGCAGAAAGTTTCTTACAATTAGATCTTAATGGATTTGATTATAGAGATCTAGAACCAGCACTAATACAAAACTTAAACATTATTGTTACTAAGTGGACATCTTTTGATCCAACAAAAGATGCAGTTATTATGGCTAGTGGTAATGGAACAGCCTCTGAAGCAATGGCTATTGCACTTTTAGTATGTGGCACAGAACTAAGTGTTGATGAATACTTAGACTGCTTTAGAGAAGAAGTAGTTTGGATACCAGGTTATGGTGGTAGTGATAGACGTATTGCTTTTAATAATGGCGAACTTAATACTACACGAGATAATCCAATTAAAACCAAAAAGAAGTATAAAGATTTGTTAGAATCTGGTATGGCAGAATTTTGGTTTAGTCACGGCATTTTAAATGGAGCAACAGGTGAACATGAAGATGATCCAAATTTTCCAAATACACTAATGGAAGATAAATTTATGTTTACACATGATGTTTATCCATATGGTGACTTTTATGATGCATACAAACTTCTAAAAAGTTGGAGAGATGGATTGCAAAAAGCAATTTGGATCCCTAAAGATCACCCACGTAAAGATGTGTTTTTAAAAGCAGTTAACGATATGTTAGCTGATAAAGAAAGCATGAAACTTATTAATAAGAAAGTTGGCAAGTATCCAACACTAACAGGAGCAGAAGCAGAAGCTCATGTTGATATGTTGTTTAGTCTTATTGATGAGAAAACATTACGTAATTTACTTGCAGTAAGTAAAGCGGTTCTTGGAGCAGAAGGTATATATAAGCCTGAACTGTTTGACTAATGAAGAACATATGGTTTACAGGAGTACCAGGCAGTCGTTGGAGTGGCATAGCAAGGTTATTAACAACTACATGCCAAATCGATCAAACTGACGAAACTCCTGATAGAATTTTTTACCATAAACAAGCAAGTGCTAAAGCAGGACCTCAAGGTGGCGGACATATTGGAGCCTATTGGGGTCCTGGAATGGGTTGCGGAGACCATTGGATAGATTTAAGTCGATTAACTCCACAACAAATACAAGCAGACATTGATGCAGTATTCACTGGCACAGACGTTCGCTTAATTAAAAATCATTTCCTATTAAGAAATCAAAATTTAGATTACATCAACAATAACTTTAGTGGTGATTACATATTTTTAGTGTATAGAGAACCACAAAAAAGTTTTGCTTGGTGGTGCGAAGTTATGGACTTTACAGAAGAACATTATCCTGATTACAGACCAGGATACAAAGACTATAATAAAATGTACGAATACATACAAAGAGAAAGTGCATATATGCTAGACTTTGCTATACGCAACGGCTTACCATGGATGCGTATAGATACTCCAGATGCTCTTAGTGTATTACCCACTTATAATGCAGATAAGTACTTTAGTCATGAGAAATGGAATGACATTTATATAACATATCAACGGATTCAATAATGGAACTAACAATAGAAAATAAACCTTTTCCTGATTGGCATTTTGACAAATGGCGTAAAGATCAACCCGGCGAATACATGAAAGTGTTAGGTAGATTTGTAGGGGACTGGCAAGACGAAATAGATGCAATGCGTGAATTAGGTGTGTCCGCGGCTCCGTATAACAAACAAGGTTATGGACATGCCGCCAATAAAGCAGGCACAGTAGACGGAGTGTATCATGCAGAAGAAGATGCTCCTATGTTAGCAGAAGGTGGTAAACCAGATGCACCCATGTTTCATAAACGTCACTTTAGTAAAGACGATAAAGAAAAATTTCCAAAACTGTGTGCAATGGCAGAACATTTTGCACTAGGTGACGATAGAACGTGGAAGTTTAATGATCAATTAGTGTCAGATCAACTGCCCAATCATATAGATAATTTGCCTGGAATACCCAGCAAAGAACGTGTAGTTGACAATCCTGAATTTAATCATGCAATACACAAAGCACGATTCTTTGTATTTTTGGAAGATTGGGAACCTGGACAACTTTTTATGTTTGGCACGTATTATCATACACATTGGCGAGCAGGCGAATTCCTTGTATGGGAATGGAGTACTTTACCACATGCTACATGGAATGGTAGTTGGCGTAAAAGACCTGCGTTACAAATAACAGGTGATGTTACAGAAAAATCACTTAAAGTTATCAAATTAGGAAGTCCCGACAAAGAAGTATATGTCTAGTATTGACTGGCGTCAACAACTTAAAGTTCTTGATGTTTATATTACTAACCAATGCCAAGCTGGTTGTCCTAGCTGTGGTAGGTTTGAGGATTTTGCAAAAATACCATTTAAAACATGTGAATTACTAAGCATGGAACATGTTCCATTTAATACTATTATGCGTTGGATTAGAAGTAGTATTCCTAGAGGTAAGGATTATACTATAAAACTATGTGGCGAATTTGGCGATCCAATGATGCACCCGGATATACATGATATAGTCCGGTTTGTACGACATAAGCAAGAAAATACAATACTAATACATACAAATGGAGGCTTGCGTAATAAAGATTTCTATGTTACACTGGCTGAAACTTTAAATAAACGAGGACATTTAGTTTTTAGTATTGATGGAACTACTACTGAAATAAATGACTTGTATAGAAAGCGAGTTAACTTTAAACGAGCAATGGAAAATATGTTAACGTTTGCAGAACATTGTCACGAAGGTGGTTGTAGTTGGGATTATTTAATATTTGATTGGAACTGGCATCAAATAACAGAGGCGGCTGAAATTGCTAAAGAACATAACATAGGAATTGATTTTAAATTTCAAGATAGAGCATACGGGTTAATTGCAGATAGTAATATACCTAAAGCAAATAAAATGATAGAAGAAGCACGGAGCATATTGCAATGATTGATTGTTTAGCTCTGCGTGAAAAGGAATTAAAACTAGATACAGAAGGGCGTATCTGGCCTTGTTGTTTTTATAGTGCGGCCGCAAATATAAAAGGTTGCACAGGAGACAAATATATAGACGATTTACCAAACGATTGGAATAATATTAATAAAAACAAACTAACAGATATACTTAAAAGTAAACCCTTTACAGAACATTGGAATACAAGTAACTGGAATAATAATCCTCCTTCTATGTGTGTAGAAAACTGTAGTAAGTCTATGCGTGTAGAGAAACTGAATCAGTAAATAATAGTATGGATAAGAAACGTTTTACACCACCTAGCGACACCTTTTGTGTGTTACCATGGATACACCTAAGCACTAGGCCTGATGGTGCTATGCGTGTTTGCTGTACAGCAAACGCCAGTAGTGTAGGTGCCACAAACGACAAACAATTTGGAGGCAAAGTAGGAGAGCTACGAACAGATGATGGCATACCAGCAAACTTAAACAACTCTGATCTGGAAAGTTCTTGGAACAATAGCTATATGTGTGGCACAAGAAAAATGATGCTTAAAGGACAACGACCTCCTAGTTGCATAAAATGTTATAAAGAAGAAGATGCAGGACATCATAGTAAACGACAATGGGAAACAAACTATTGGAGTAAACGCATTGATATAGATGAAATGCTTAAAGAAACAGAAGATGATGGTAGCATACCAACTAAACTACGTTATATAGATTTGCGTATGGGTACTAAATGTCAACTTGCCTGTGTTATGTGTAGCCCACATGATAGCAGTGGTTGGGTTAAAGAGTGGAATAAAATGTATCCACAACTAAAAGATCCTGAACTTAAAGAAATATGGAATTGGGAAAACAAAGGTAAAAACTTTAATGCTAGTTACAACTGGCATAAAAGCAATGATAAATTTTGGGAGCAGTTTTGGAAGCAAATTCCAAATATGCTACAACTGTATTTTGCAGGTGGCGAAAGTACAGTAATGAGTGAACACTATACAATACTTGAAAAAATTATTGAAAGTGGACATGCACCTAATTTAGAATTACGTTACAATAGTAATGCTGTTGAATGGCGTGATGATTTATTTGAACTGTGGAGTCATTTTAAACTTGTACGTTTCCACTATAGTTTAGATAATATAGGTGCAATGAATGATTACATACGTTATCCTAGCGAATGGAATCATCAAGTTAGACAAATATGGAAACTTAATAACGAAACAACAGATAATGTAGAAGTAACTCTAGCTTGTGCCGTTAATGCGTTAAACATATATTATTTGCCTGACTTCTTTAAATGGAAACTACAACAAGGGTTTACTAAGGTAAACATGTGGCCATTTAGTGCTGGTAGTGTTAATACACATTTTGTGTACTGGCCTGCTCCACTAAATGTAAAGACGTTACCATTATGGTTTAAACAACAGATAGAAGTTAAGTATGAAAAGTTTTATAAGTGGTGGGAAGAAAATTGGGAATTAGGAATACCAAGTTGGTACAAAGGGAAAGTAACCAAGGACGATTTTATGAACGCTAGTCACGGCATAGAGCGTATGCGTGGCATGATCAATTTTATGAAAAGCGAGGACTGGAGCAGACGTATGCCACAGTTCCGTGAATATATCCGCTTAATAGATAAAACTAGAAACTTAGACTTCTGTAAAACATTTCCAGAAATGGCAGTATTAATGGACGATGAACCGAGTATCATTAGTGTAAATCAGTTTAATAACAAGGAACAGAAGCACGAAGAAGAAATTAAAAGTTCTATTATAGCAGGAATACTTAATAAATGAGTCAATGCGGCCTTATGAAAAATGGCATCTTTATGAATGTCCATGGCAAGATAGACTATTGCTGTGAAATGCCTAGTGACGGTAATTATAGGCCTACGTTTTCATGTAGCGAATATGACGAGTTTAAAAAACATGGTAAAGCAAATTACGAACTTAGTAAAACAGAATGGGTATCCGGTTGTAGTGGCTGTCAATACAATGAAGAAGTAAATAAAAAACCTAGCCTAAGAACTATTAGTGACACATTTCTTAAGTCTCCAGACGAAAATGATGAGTCTATTAAACATGCTATTATTAATACTGGAAATATTTGTAACTTAGCATGTAGAATGTGTAATGGTGGATCTAGTAGTAAATGGGTTAGTTACACAAAGATAAAAAAACATATACCAGCTGAAGCAATAGATAACTTTATGATTCGTAATAACTGGATATATGATGATGAAAACATGGATGTATTATATTCTCATGTGCTAACAGACAAGTTAATACTTCTTTCACTTGCAGGAGGCGAACCTACACAAAATCATAGAGCATTAGAAATGATAACATACCTTGCTGAAACAGGTTATAGTAAAAATGTTGTTTTATGTATTATAACTAACGGAACACTATTATTAACAGATAAATGGCGAAAGCATTTTGACAGTTTTAATAGACTAGAATTATCTATTAGTATGGATGGTACATTTGACAATTATGAATACATAAGACAAGATGCCGATTGGGATCTTGTTATTAATAACGTTAAAGACTATCAAGAATTAGTAAAAAATCATCATAGTTATCAGTCACAATTATGCATTGCATATTGTTGGCAGGCATTAAATGCTCATAAATTTTTATATGATCAAAAATGGTTTAAGGATAATAATATAGATTTCCATTATCAAACAGTACATGATCCAGATTATGCTACATTGGAATGTATACACCCTATCCTAAGAGAAAAATACGGTATAAGCAAAGCATACCATAAAGAATACAATGAAGAAAATTTTAAAAAATTACTTAAAGTTAATGGCTGGATGGATAGATTATTTAAAAAAGAAGGTGCATTAGAAGAACAAAACCCAGACTTTTTTGATACTAAATTATTTCCATTCGCAAGAGAGGTTTATAATGGCACCACCTGATTACAAATATGAAATAATAGATCCTATTAAAGATAGATTACCTTACGTAATTTCAGCTTTACCATTTGCAAGTGGACATTGGTTAACTTATTACATAGACCAATTTAACGGGTTTGGCGAAAGCTCGTTAATGTATAGACATCAGTTTAAAGATCAAGTTGCTATTAAACATTGTCAATCTCCACATGAAATAAGAGGCAATCCTGATGATTATCACATACATCATGCTATTACGGCTAGTATGAAAGCCACTATGGTACGTAATATAGACTTTGAAAAAATTGCATTACTAGAAAATAATTGGGGTCCGTATGTGTTAGGTACTATTGATAGGTATTTAGAATTTAAAAAAATAAATCCTAAACTAAAAATGATAGTAAGTATGGATATTATCCATTGTAGATTTGAATTAGCAAAGAAATATCAGAATGACGTATCTCCTGAAAAGTCTGATTTAAGATGGAAAGATTGGCAAGAAGCGTTTGGAGATGATGTTTTTAGAATAAACATAAACAAAATATTAGATGAAAATGTAGAACACATGCTTCAATTAACAGATTTTTTAGAAGCAGACTGGCATCCAAATTGGCAACAACTTGTAAGGGATTATAGAAAACATATAAATGTATAACTACGAAGATATAAAAATGGTTCACTTAGAAGTTACACAACGCTGTCAGGCGGCATGCCCGATGTGCGATCGCAATGAGAATGGCGGACGTGATAACAGACATATTACTAATGCTGAGTTGAGTTTAGATGATGCTAAAACAATCTTTACACCTAATTTTATTAAGCAACTAGACCATATGTATATGTGTGGTAACTTAGGAGATCCTATTGTAGCACGTGATACATTAGAAATATTTGAATACTTTAGAAAACACAATCCAAAAATATGGCTCAGCATGAACACAAACGGCGGAGCAAAGGATACAGATTGGTGGCGTGAACTTGCTAAAGTTTATGGTCGTATGGGTGCAGTAATATTCAGTTTAGATGGCTTAGAAAATACAAATCACATATATAGACAGAATGTACGTTGGGATATAGTAGAGCGTAGTTTTACAAGTTTTATAGATGCCGGAGGCAGAGCTCGTTGGGACTATATTATATTTGATTACAACGAACATCAAGTTGAAGATGCAGAAGGCATGGCAATGGCTTGGGGTTTTGAAAAGTTTAGAGCTAAGAAAACTGGGCGTTTCTTTAGTAGTGCAAAAAATGCTGGTAAGGAAACACACCAAGCACAAAATAGAAAAGGCGAAGCAACAGCAACATTAGCAAAGCCTAAAAACGAAGCATATCAAAATAAAGCATTAGCAAAAGAAGAAGAAATTAAAAAACAATTTGGTAGTATGATAGACTATTATAATAAATGTAACATTAAATGTAAAGTAGCAGAAGAGAAAAATATTTACATTACAGCAGAAGGATTGCTGTTGCCTTGTTGTTGGGTTGCAGGACGTATGTATAAATGGTGGCAACTAGATCCTAAAATAGAACAAATTTGGGATCATATAGATGGAGTTGGTGGCAAAGATGCTATTGATTGTAAAGTACATGGACTAGAAGCAGTTTTTAAAAGTAACATATTAAACTCTATAGAAAACAGTTGGAGTAAAGAAAGTATTAAATCTGGTAAACTAGGTGTATGTGCTCAGAAGTGTGGAGACAAATTTGATGCATTTGCAGAACAGTTTGCCTGATATTGTTAGTATTGTACCACAAAGAGATGTTGCGTTAGTAGACTGGAGTATGGGTACAACCTGTAACTATGCTTGTTCATATTGTCCACCTCCGTTGCATGACGGCAAACAGCCATGGCCCACAGAAGATAAGTGGCTAGAAATACTAGACACAATGTATAATCATTTTCAAAGACCAATACAGTATATTTTAAGTGGTGGTGAACCAACTGTAATGCCAAACTTTGATCAGTTTTTACGAGCCATTAAAGAACACAATTCAGAAAACTTAGTAAGCATAATTACAAATGGATCACGCACCGTGCGTTGGTGGGAACGTTACGGAGATTTAATTGACACAGTCAATCTAAGTGTGCATATTGAGTCATGCGACCCTAACCACATACTAGATGTAGCACATACATTTTATAAACCAGGCAGAAACGAACTAAATGTGCTAATTGCTATACTACCTAGCCTTTGGGATAAATCTATTGAGGCGGCAGAATTATTAGCAAGTAATAGCAATGGCTATCCTGTAAGTTTAAAACGTTTGCGAGTTGAGTTTGGTAGCGACAGTTATCCTTATACACCAGATCAAGAATACATATTACAAAAATATAGTCTGTTTAATACGTATGATTCAACATGGACATACCCGCTTCCTAAACCAAAACGTGTTGCAGTATCACATATAATTAAGTATAGCGACGGAAAAGAAGAGTTGTTAAATGCTAATAGGAATATAAATCGAAAACATAATATTTTTACAGGTATGAAATGCTACATAGGTATTGACAAAATTTTTATTAATCAGTTTAAAGAAATTACAGCAGGTAGTTGGTGTCCACAAGCTAATTGGTCTCACCCAGATAAAATAGGAAAACTAGATAATTTAGAAAACCTAAACTGGCCTACTGAACCTTATATTTGTGAGCAACCTCGTTGTATGAATGCTACTGATATGAGAACAAGGAAACACAAATGAGTGGTTACTGTGCATTACCTTTTGTACAATATAGCACCTATAACCATGGGCGTTATAGACTTTGCTGTATGGCAAAAGAACCAGCACAAAAAATAGACCAAAATAAATTAAGCATGGAACAAATATGGAACAGCGACTATATGAAAGAAGTTCGCAGGGACATGTTAGCAGGTAAGTGGCGGCCTGAGTGTACAGAATGTTTACATTTAGAACGTAACAATATTGGTAGCAGTAGGCAATGGGAAAATCAAAAGTGGGAAGATTATGTAAAAGACTTAGACGAAAATGTACAACAACCTGTACAGTTTGATTTCCGTTTAGGTAATATGTGTAACTTACAATGCCAAATGTGCAACAAAGATGCAAGTCATTTAGTTAGTGTTGAACGTGCAAAAATAAAAGAAAAGTATGGTGCACCTGTACAACATGAAGATTGGGAAAATATAACAAGCAATAAAAAAGAAGCATTACTACAACCTGGCATTGATTGGAATACGTTTGAACCCATGATACCACATGCTCGTGAAATCAAGATGATTGGTGGTGAGCCCACCGTAAGCAAGGACATGTTTAAGTTATTAGATTATTGCACGGACAACGATTACGCAAAAAATATAGAACTTAGTTTTTACACAAACATAACAAATATGCAGGATCGTTGGCTAGAACAGCTAGGACAATTTAAACGAGCTATTGTGAATTGCAGTATTGAAGGCATGGGTGCGATGAACGATTATTTGCGTCCACCTAGTGATTGGGATACTTGCTGGAAAAACTTTACAAAGTTAATGGACTTTGCAAGTACAAAAGCAGGCAAACGTATTAAGGTGCGTGTAACCACTGTTAATCAAATAACAAATGCATTGCACCTGCCAGACTTTTTTGAAATGCTACACGACTATCAAATAACACAAAAGCGAGGCATAGGACTTAGTAGCAATCAACTTATAGAGCCGGCTTATTACAGTATGCAACATGCACCAAATTGGTTAAAGAAAGAACAAAAGCGTAAAATAGAAAAGCTGTTACACAAAATAGGTAACAGTGAACACTTTGAAACTTGGCAAGAAGCATTAATGGATTGTGTTAACTTTGCAGATGATCCAAAGCATGTTTACAATGAAGATCATATGCGTAACTATGTGCGTGTAACTGAAGTACATGATAAATTTAGAGGTGATGATGTACTTAAAGTATCGCCGGAATTTAATCGAATTAAAGCTGAGCTATCCGATTAGGAACACCTAATTCTGGAAACTGTAGACTGTTTACTTCTATATCAGCTTCGTAGCATTGCAGTTTGTTACCAAATATAATTTGATGTGATATCCATTGTGCATTAAAAAACCAAATACTACCATGTGGAAATGTAACATAATGACGTGGCAAGTTAAACTGAGCATTGCCGTCATCATTCCATATACATCTATCACGTAACTCTTTTATAAACTCATGATAGTTAGTTTTGTCTAATTGGTCAAGACTTTTCTCGTCATAATATAATCTAAAGTATTGTTCTACTGTGTAACTAAATGCTAGAATCCTAGGTTTCTTTTTATCTAAGTTTAAGAACATACGTATTTGATGATCGTTTCCTGTGTGTTCTTCGTCTGGTAAATCCAAATGTAAATTGTTTTGCACAAGCTGATTATATCTATGACTAAGCATACGATTGTTTACTGTATACTTTGGAAAACACTTATCAAAAAAAGCGTCCCAATGTTTTTGATCTTTCCTGTGTCTTTTTAGAAACTCTTCTCCGTCCAAGTCCATATCTTTGGTACTAGCAGGCATAGGTTCACGTTTTAGATCACTTAGATACCAAGGTTTAACCCAAGCATTCTTATCTGTATACCATTCAGGTAAATTAGCATAGTAGTCCATATCGATACCATCAACAACATGATCGTCGATAATGACGGGGTTGCCACTTTCAAATGCTTCGTACATAGAATCTTCTATACGATTATACTTTTGAAAGTGATGATATTCTAATTGACTAGTGCATCTAGCACTAGGATCGATTGCAAATTGAGTCATTGACATCTCCGTTAAATACATATATAATTATATTTATAAGGAGTCTACCAAGATATGATAAATGCTTGGAGCGAGTTTCAACCGCTCAAACAAGTTATGCTCGGTAGAGCATATCCCCCAGAAACATTTGATTGGCATGGTAATCGTGAACAGCGTGAAACAATGCGTCAAATATTCGAAGAAACTGAAGAAGACTTGCAAGTACTTGTAGGTATTCTGGAATCAGCTGACGTGATGGTAACTCGTCCTGATAATATTTTTACTATTAACGGAGAAGATCAAGTTAACTTACCTTGGATGCAATGTGGTTATCCTAACCACCCATTAATGCCAAGAGATACATTATTTCCGTATGGTAATACAATGTTTGAAATGTTTACAGGTAGCGATAATCGTTATTTTGAAAACTTAGCTTACTATAGAGAAAATACAAC
>CEUA01196462.1_pt1 | contig 21162 bp, 13 predicted proteins | sample 361541 | NCBI WGS metagenome assembly CEUA01 (sample SAMEA2623079, study PRJEB7988) | marine metagenome | isolation source: saline water (ENVO:00002010), including
TGTATCAGAATCGCCTGCAGCTGCACCCACTATTATGGGGACCCACTGAAATGTGCCTGAACTTGTTTCTCTATAGACTTTAAATTGTTCATCATCGGTATCATACCAAGTATCTCCTTCTGAAACTGTTGAACCTGTAGGAGCCGTTGTACCGCGAAAATCTTGGTCTGCTAAACCTTGTAATACTGTCTGTAAATTTGTGGATGCAATAGTATTATAAGGCGTAACAGTTACGTTATTTGCTGTTATTTGCCCAGGAACTTCAAAAGGAACCGCTAATGTATAAGCCTGTAACTCTGTGACATCGTCCGTAATATCAATAGTTGTTGAAGTTCCAGTAACACTAACCTCTGTAACACTTTCTGTTACTGCTATTGTAGTTTGTGTACTCATCGAGTTACCTCAGGGGTAATAGTAGCATCTCCTTGTATAATACGTTTAACAACAGAATCATTAGCTGTAAAAATCTCTAAATCATAGACATACTGACCTGCAGCTATACCAGAACTAGTTGCTGCTGGTAATTGCATTTTTAAAGCTCCATTTGACGCATTAGTAACAGTAACCGTAAATGATGCAGATGCAGAACTTGCAGTAACTGATGTACGCAGCTGTGCTCGACCTGAGTAATTAGCCAAGTTTAAAGCCGACCCCCCTTCCTTAATCACCAAGTCCAACGCAAAGTCGGAGCCTTGGTCGATTACTAAGTTATATGTTCCTGCGCTCATTTATATTTCTCCATGCTGAAATTATATCTCAAAGGACATAAATAGTCAAGTTTTATTTTTGAGGTGGTTATTATGACCCTAAATAACCAAGTATTACATGATTAATTCCTGTATTATCAGTTCCTCCAGTAGGATTACGTATTATTATTCTAGGGGTAGAATTACCTCCATCTAGTGTTATATTAGAAGAGGCAAAGTCAGTTCCGCCACCACCAAGAAGCAAGTGCCCTAAAATTTTCCAACGATTTGTACCACTACTACTACCGATAAATCCTCCTGTTGCATTTACAGTTCCTCCGAATTCTGCTGTACCATCAGGTTCTACTCTGAATCCTTGTGTGGCTATTGCTCCGGTAGCTAAATTGAAATAAGAACCGTCGGTAGTAAAAGCTGTTCCACCAGATAAATCAGTGCCTGCAACATCTCCAGATGAAATAATTCCAGTTTTAATCTTTCCTCCATCAATAGTTGTTATATTATTTGTACCGCCTGATCCTAAATCGTCTGCTAACGAATCAAATGTAACGAGTCCTGTAAAACTTATTCCTTGTTGTACTCCTCCGAAACTTACGGGCCCGCTTCCTGTCTGATTACCTGATGATAGAGTTTCAGCAGCGCTAAAAGGAACATAAAAAGTAGTGCCTCTACTACTACTAGCAGCAGGTGGACTAATACTCCAATTTGCTGAGTTATTACTGCCAGTAGCTAATGCAGGGGTGAAAGCAGCATTTGATAAAGTTGTAGCAAAATTATAGCTTGTAGAACCAGGTCTATCTGAGTTACCGGGAGTAGTTGCTGCTGACCCAATCCAATATAAGTATCCAGTTATGTTTCTGGGAGCATCGTCTCCTACAACACTAGCACCATCTGCTCCTCCTATTGATTTTGAAAAAGATTGTACGGCTTTATACTCAAATACTCCGTTTCGAGTTCCTAATTCTATAGTATAAGTAATTACTTCAGTATCATCAATAGCCCCGCTAACAGTATGGTTACCAATAGTAACCACATTACTACTTACCCCTGTGGGAGTTCCAACGGTTAAGTTGGTATCTGTTGATACTGCTGATTTAATTCTCCATTCATTTGGGTTAGGGGTCGTACCACTATTATAACTATGAGACCCTGTGCCTCCCACATATTTTGCTGTTCTTCCGCCTTTCAAAAACTCTATAGTAGTACCACTGCCTGCTTTCGCACCTGTTGCAACAGTACCATTATTAGTAGCTTGAAAATTATGAGTTGGATTAGAAAGTACTATGGTTCTTCCTACTTCTCCCGCTACGACCGAAACTAAACTGCACGAATCTGTGGCTTTTATATCTCCAGAGGCGGGTAAGTTCGATCCATTAAAATTCGTCGGCTTTTCCGCTACATCTACATTAATATTTACTGACGAGCCAGTAGTAAGGTGGTTAGTATAGCCAGTAGGAACTGGATAATGAACTACATGAGTTGTTCCACCGCTTCCGTCCATCCAGCCACTATGCTGTGTATAACTATCTACCAAGTATGTAGGACTGGAACCGTAGTAGATTCTGAACACAGGATCAGTAAAATTAGTCGTATTTACAGTAATTTTTACCCAACCATTAGTTTCGCTTTGCGCGCTATTATCGTTAGGGTTTAAAGGAGCATTAAGAGCAACTTCCCCCACGCTTCCACCTACACTAGTGGTTCCTGTAAATCTTGGAGCTTGTCCTGCCTGATCATATAATAAAGAGTAGTCCGATAAATCTAATCTAGCGGTTTTTCCGTCTAAACCAATGGATCCATCTTGTACTTTAACAATTTTAAAAGCTTTAGTTTTACTATTACTTTGATCAGTGGACTCTCTAACGGTTACCGAAAAATCTAATGAGGAACCACTGTTATATGCAATTCCTGAAGTTCCATCGTGTAGTTTCCATGTAAGAGTTTGTCCTGTTACGTCATTAGGTGAAGATAATCCTGAAGTATCATCATTAACATAAGTACTCTGGGCGCTTTCACTAGTTTGACTAAAGCCCGCTCCCGTAATTATAAACTCTGGGTCATCATAAGATAAAGCATCGGCTGTAAGTGTAATAGCGATTTCATTCTGAAGTACAGATGAAGAATTATAGTTAAGAAAGGCAACATTTGAATCAACAATAAGAGCACGAAGACCTTCTAAAGTATTGTCAAATTCCCAACCTTTAAGCGAGATATGAGTATAATTACTACCACTACGATTAATACGGGCAATGACTGCATCCGCCGAATAGTCAGGTCTCAATGCATTTCTAGCTATTGCTTTAGACTCATCTACACTTGTAAGATCTGATCCAGTAGTATTTAGTTTTACGTCAGTAAATAGTATATCATCACTTTGTATATACGCTACCTTGCCTCCATAGTATACATTTGAAGCAGTTTTTATTCGTATAGTATCTCCTACTTGAAATCTAGTAGTAAATGATGTGGTTCCTTCTGATTTCTCTACTTTATTACTATACTTATGTAGCTTGACTCGGGCATCAGCACCACCAGTGCAATCTGTCCACACATTTTCAGAATTGCTAGCAAATTGTTCGTAGTCTTGCCAATATGTAAGAATAGTATTTTGACACTTAAATATAGTATGTGTGGCTAGCTTAAAATAATCATTAGTATCACTAGCATCAAAATAGATAAAAGCTGCGGTAATTTCTTTACCGTTAGTCGCCATAGAAGTAACAACTTGTTGATATGTAGCCGCAGTACTTTGATTAACATTATTTACTGTAACTCCAGGGGACCCAGCGGATTGAATAGCCCAATCTTGAGTTGACAAACTCCAAGTAGTACCTGTTGAGGTACTGTCATTCTTAGAATCAGAACCCGTGGCATTTGATCTAATACCACTAGGAACCCCTTCTTTGGTTCTTCTACATGATCCTTCATATCTATCATTTACATCTATAGAGGCCCACGTTGTTTTAGATCGCTTATTTGCCTGCGTGAAAACTTGTACTCCAATACTATGTAAACCATTCGGTACTTTAACAAAGCTACGAGATAAACTAGAAGAGTTCAGAACTTCTATAGTTTTCTGATCGTTAATCGGAGGATTCATATGTAAAACATATTTGGCTACATTTGTAAACTCTGAACCATCATTATTTCTAGGAGGTTCCCATTGAACTGTTAATTCTTCTTGTTGAGCCTTATAGTCAGAGGTTTGAAGAATATAAACAGCCCCGGGTGCAGGAACAAACGCTTGTTCAGGAGGGTTTACTGGGTCTAAAACAGCAAGTGTATAATCAGCATCCACAGCGTTATATTTAGAATTATAAAACTCAACAGCCGATATTTGCCACGCTTTATCTTTATCCTCTTTTAACCCTATTATCTTATACTCTTTGTAAGAGGCTGCAGTTGTAACCCCTTTATATATTTCACGAATAGCCCAGATTGTATTTGGAGGTATGGTGTCTGTAAATTGACTACCTATAGCTATTTGGGTGACTCCTCCAACTACTGAAACATCTGTAGAATCAAAATCACGAGTTTCTACCCCTGTAGAATTACGGAATGCTATATTAATATGATTACCTGCATCGTCTTCTACATTAAGAATATTCTTTTCTATTTGCTCATTAGTATCGCTACCCACTAAATCTATGGAAGTACCATTTACTTTTGCGTATTCTACCTCATCTCCTCTATTATAGGTATATGTGGCTCCTCCATGAGTAACTACAATAGGAGCATCCTGCTCAGAAACAACTTTTCTAGTTGTTACTAGCAAAGTTAATTTATAAGAATACCCATTTCCGGTTGTACCAAATTCAAAACCTCTTGTTCTGCCGCCTTCAGCTTGTGCCTCATCTGAAATAGTTGCAATGTCTCTATCTAGTGTGATGGCAGAATTTGAAGATGCGGTAATTCTTCCACTGAAATGTACACCCCTTTCATCCACATCTTGTACATTTACTATATCTCCCGGCTTTAGGAATGCTGCATTTATAGATGTTTTGAAAGTAAGAAGTTCTGTTTGATTTATAGCTGTCCAAGTTTTCCAACGCCCATAACGTATAGCTTGTCCTTCAGAAGTACAACCAAACGCAACCGCTTTTTTAGGAATAATTCTTCCTGTTTCTAAAATATTTTGCCTATCCTCCATGATAATAGGCTCCTGCTTATATCCAGATAAGGGGTTATTCCATACCACTGTGTACTGGTTAGCACGAGTTTTACTGCCTGTTGATTGGCTAGATAAAGACCCATCTATTATATTGGCTTTAGAAAAATTATATACAGGTGTTGAAGGAGCGTCTTCAACTGTATGTATTTGTCCATTTAACCAATATACCATACCCCTAAAGATGGTTGCCATATCTTTCAGAACTCTATAAGCTTCTGTGGATTTGGTTAAATATAAGTTGGCGGTAAATCTAGGTTCTGTCGTCCCATCTTTATTTGTTACTTCTTCATCGCAATATTTTGCTATTTTATATAACTGAAACTTATTTATATCCTGAGCTTGCAAAAACTTTCCTAGCCCATAACGATTATTTATTAAAATATCATAAAATATCCAGGCAGGATTATCAGTATAATACGTGCCTATATCTAACCCGCTACTATTACTTGTGCCTTCGTCGCTAAACTCGCCGTTCCATATTCCTGTATAAATGGCTTTGCCTGTTGTGGACAAGTGACGAGGTGTATAATTTGTGGGTATTTTAACTTTTAGACCTCTAACATGGTAAGCTCGTTTAGGAGGTTGAGGGAAACTTTGAGAAGTAAAAACAACAGAAGCTAATGCAGTAAAAGGATATGTTTGCTTTTCATGGATTGTTGCAATAATATTAGTAATTTTTACATCATTTACAACTGCACTAATTTTTCCACCATCTGTTCCACCATTTATAAGTTTAGCACCTTGCGACGCAAGTGTATAGGGATTATCTAAAGAGGTACCGTTGGGAGTTAACCTGGTTAATCGTATTTGTAAATCTCTCATCCGTAGATGAGTCCTTATAAGTTTCTTATGGATATAGGAAACAGCAGTTTTTTTCTTGACTAGGTTGCCTGCATTAATAATTTTATAATTCCAGCTTCCGTTAATTAATACCCAATCATTGGGGTTGGAACCTCCACTCTCTGAAGCCCAGAACTGTATTCGGAAAGCTGCTGCTGACCACCATTCTGTTCCATCCTCATGTATGCTGTAATGTCCCGCAGGAAATTCAAAATGTATTTCTATTTCGTCTATTTCACTTATTTGTGCTCCTGAAAAAGATTCGCTAAAAGTTATAGTTTTACTAATCATGCCTGTAACAATATCGGCATCAGTGGGATAGCCCGCAGGAAGGCTAGTAGGTAATACATTTGTGCTATTAAAAACTTCTCCCTGTTGTGCGGTTAACGTTACAGGAAAGGAAGCTACTCCAGCGCCTCCTAACTGATTTATCGGTTCTTGTTGAAGATTGCCTACACGAAATTCGAAAGCGGACCCAGGGTACTTTTCAGAGGCTTTAGTCTGACTCGCATTAGGGATATCATTTTGCTCTGACCCAGCTCCAGTATCTACCTCTCTTCGTTCTTCTTTGCTTAACGTATAGGGTTTAGCTGCAGGCGTTGAAATTGCAAAATTATTAGTCCATTTAGGAATATAAATAGTTTTATTATTACTAACTAACCGTACCTCTGCCTCAGCACACCAGTCAATATATAAATGAGCTATCCTACTAGAGTAGCTACTTGACCATACATCATTCTCTAATCCCGAATTAGTAAAATAATTCCAAAGCTTTATCCTAGCGCACGGAGCCCCTCCACTACTATCTACACTGTTAAAATTTGTATCTGTATACAACTCACTTATAGAGCCCCTAAGAATTTGATTTGAAGATGAAACAACTCTGACTCGTGGTTGAAGATTTCGCATTGTAGCAATCGCAATAGTATCTTTATGGTATGAAAAAAACACATCTTGAGCAGTATTACTATCGTACGCCTGTACATCTATATGCCCGGGTATAGGTATATCTGTGGCGGCACCATCAACTGTTACTGTTTCAATAACAGTAGGTTTATAATCTATAATTCGTACAGGGGTACTGGTGACTCCAAAAACTATTAAGTACCTAAAGACACTAGGATCTGTATAAGTCTCAGTCTCTTCATCTAAATAAGTTGTGTCGTAAACAATGTTACCAGAGTTATCAAGTCTCTTATTACCTAGTAACGTTGCTGTAACGGGTTGGTTTGCCCCCGAAGCCGCAGGTATTGTAATGTGTGTAGCAGGGATAATAGTAGAAGAAGAATTGGTAACATCTGTTCTACTACTAATTCTACCAGCTGTATTAACGTCTGCTAACTGGTCTCCTTCTAAATAAATAGAAGCTTCCCCATTAACTAAACCTTCAATAGGACCTTCTGAAATTATATCAGTTATAGATACATCTTGAACTAAAGACCCTTTCAGTTGTAATTCTGCGGTAGTTAAAGGACTGCGGGGAGTGTTCTTGATCATTATGTTGCCTCAAATAATGCGGAATCAGTATAATAGTTACCTTCTTCATCACCATGTACTATAGTTCCGCCTGCGCCGTTTTGCTCTCTATCTATAAGTGAAATAGAGGTATTTTGCACATCAAATGTAATAGGCTGCCCAGGAACTCTTAATTCTCCATATAAAATAGGTACAGGATACCCTTCTATAATAGAAGCTTCTGCGCCTTGAAAAATATACCCCTCCTCTTCTTCGGTCTCCGCGTCTGTTGAAGGATCGGGTGCCATCATTTCTTGTATTCCGGTCATAACGAGATTAGCACCCATACTTATTAAAGCATAACCTAGCTTAGGATTCGTAGGAGAGACTAAAATTCCTACAATTACCAGTACTACTCCTACTATTACTTTTACAGCTCCTTTAGCTCCCATGGGAGTAGGAGTAATAATAATGTCTCCTTTATCAAAGGGTAATAGAAGCTCTCTATCATCGTCTACATAAGTATCGGCAATTTTTACTGTGAAGCCGATATTTCTCTGCTCTGTGGAGTCAATAAAATACTTATTAATCGTATCATGATTTGCTTGTAAATATTGCATAACCTCTCGTACACTCTCAGCTTTTACTTCCGCAACTTTACCATACTTCTCTCCTAGTTCTCCTTCTAAGTATACTTTACGCAACATATCTATAAGCTCCTACTAAATGTGGGTACCAAAATGGATACAAGTTTTCTCTGCATGATAGTCTATTAAATGCGTGATGGTAAAAAATATCATTTCCTAAGTATACTCCACAATGATCATTTACTTCTTCGTTCACTTTAAAAAGAAGTACGTCATTTTCTTTCAACTCGTCTAAACTCACGGGTTCTCCTTTCCACTTTTTAACCATTTCTGTAGTAAAATAGTCCAAGCCTTTAGTGTACCAACTATCCTCAAATGCTGCTCGATTAGGTATCTCTAATCCTTGTTTAAATAAATAATCACGTACTGCTTCAAAACAATCACGAACTCCAAATTTATACTCTCGCCCATATAAATCTACTACATTTGTTTCTGGTTGTACTACTGTTAAATCCATATCTGGGTAACTAAATATATAATAAGGTATTCCTAAGGCATTGCAGTAATCTATGTCTGCTTGACTGGGCTCTGAACTATCTCCTATATGATTATGTACAATACCTATTATATCTGTTGTTGTAAGTAGTCTTATATATTCGTCCGAATCTAGTATAAAATTATCTGGATCTGTGGAAACATTTTTAACAGGAATCCACTTTTTCTTTCCTTTAATTACTGAAATTACACCACAACCCTCTCGTGGAAATTCTTTATCAAAATGTTCTTTTATAGCGTCTATATCCATTATCTATGCCTTCTACTTCCCGGGAATGCCCCAAAAGGTAAAGGTCTGTCACTTTGAGTCTTCAAAGTAGGGGGATAGTCCTTAAAAGCAGAACTACCCCTGCTTTGAAAACGTACTTTACAAGAATTTAATAGTTTACCGCACACATCCCCACGAACCCAATAATCAGAATTATTACCAGGTACAGCACTATCAGTTTCTACTATACACCTGTATACAGTGCTAGTATCCGTTAATGTCCAAGAACTAGTAGTTGATGATGAGTTCCCCACAACAGGATATATAGCATAATCATTTCTTTCTGATTGTGTACTATGAGTCTTATATGTAGTTCCAGTGATCCATGTTCGAAATAGAAAAACTTGTTGCCAATCACTATTATTAGGGGCAGGCTCGGAATTAGTATTAGTTGCTCTAGCCTGCCAGTAAGTATAACTTCTCTCATTCCAAGAAGGACTAGAATCTCCATCAGCAGCCAGAGCAACTAACGCACTTAAATTAAAAGTACTTGAACTATTCCAGGTTTTTCCTGATTTTACCGAGCCTCCGACATTATGTATCAACCCCCACCATAAAAGTGGTTCATCATTTGCAGTACGCCACGCATAAGTGTTAGGCTCAGCAGGGACCGACCCGTTAGCAGGCCAAGTACAACCTCCTATAGGAGTACTAAAAGTGCGGCCTTGATACTCCCAGGGACAGTATTTACCTATAACAACTCTGGAAGGTAGTTTTATTCCTTCTAAGTCATATGGGGCTGCTAACTCATACATTACAACATCAGGAGTTTTTGTTTTTATTCTATCAATAACGTACTTTCGTGTAGGATATTCTATTATAGCTCTAGAGCTAGAAACTGTAGGATCTATTGTTAAATACTTTTCTAGGGTTGTTCTTTCTGTGAGCTTTTTTCCTATTAAATCCTCTAATTTAAAGTTAGCAATACCATCAAACTCACCATCATCAGCATTTTGAAAAAGGGAAGTATCTCTTACAATAGACTCAATATTAGCTATTGATAAAGTCGGGCGATTCATTGCTCCATCGTTTTTTATGTCTAATCCGTCTACTTCCATAGGAAGAGCATAGTAAGTATTACCATCAAAAACAATAGGAGAATAATCAGTATCTGTAATCCCTGCTCCTGTAATTACCATACCAACTTTTAAATTAGTTGCACTTGCTACAGCCAAAGTTGTGCTATTACTTATACTAGAAGTAATAGTGGTTTGTTGACTTGTAGCAGCCCCCGCAGTAGTATACCCACTAAACGTTAAGGTTACTCCAGAAGCCAAAGTTTGAGCCCTATTTAGAGTAATTGTAGTACCATTTATTCCAGTAACTCTAATATCGGTACTTAATCCAGGATGAAAGTATAGTGTTGTACCCGGGGAGTATTCTAACTCAAATAAAGTTACTAAACCACTAGATACTTCTAAACCTTGTAAGTCAGATGTTATTACATTTGTACTCATGCATATATTCTTCTAAAGGTTGCGCCTATAGTATAAAAATTACCATTTCCATATTTTATGGAGTAGTTATCACAAACCACTTTTATAGTCCTTTCTGCGTTTGTTGAATTTTCATCAGGTACTGTAAAATCAAAACTTGTAACACCTACTTTATTATCAAAAAAGGTTATTATGTCGTCAGCAGCAGATTTTTCTCTATTTTTTAGTTGAACATTGTAGGTTTCTTGTAAAGAATTGATTCCTTTTTTACCTCTTTGCTCGTAGCCATCTCCGAACTTAACAACTCGTACTAAAGGTTTAGTGGAACGAGTAAGATCATTGTCGGGACGAATAGTAGCCGTAGTTATATTAGTACCTGAAATTTGAAAACCTATTGCCATTATGCTGCTCCGTAAGGACTAAGTATTCCACCTATCCTTTTTTCATCTAATAATTTTTGCTGAACAATATCGGCTATTTGTATGCCTAGATTAGTTGCGTCTCTTCTATCAGATTCTACATCTGTGGAAGATCCTCCTTCATTGTCAATATTTATTGTGACTCCAACATTATTATTTTGCAGACCTCCCATTGCTCCTTTTGGAAAGTCAATAGGAATTGACTTACCATCTGGAAGAGGAACTATTGCTTCATTATGCTTTCCTTCACCTATAACTCCAATATGAGGGCTTCTTGCGATTCCTCCTTTTGCGTACTCACGGAAGCCTCCCTTTACAACTCCTCCATTAGCAAATCCTGGAATAAAAGAAAGAAGACTACTTATACCTCCGCCTTCACTAAATAACCCTCCTAAACCATTTATTAGGCTATCAAATATTCCGCCAAAGTCTCCTATTATTCCTTTGAATAATCCTCCAAGATCTCCTAAAAATCCTTCTTTGCCAAATAATGCTCCTAGCTTTTGAGTAAAAGGAGCTTTACCATCAAAAAGATTTTTCATATTTTTCCCAAAGTTTCCAAATATGTTTTTAATTCCTGAAACAGTACCGGAGAACATTCCTTCTTTTTCTCCCTGTATAGGACTAACTTCGTCTAATGAACCTCCCCCCTCTACAAAGCTTTTATATTTCGCTTTTTCTGCTGCTCGATCAGTCACAGGCTCAAAATCGGGGGAAACACCGGCACTACCCTCCCTTATAGGTTCGCCGTCTGCAGAACGAGGGGTTGGTCCCCCTCCAGTACTTCCACTAACTACTACTGAAGCTGCAGTAACAACCATATCTGCAACACTCGAACCTGTTCCGCCTCCCATGTCGCTATCTCCGCAACTACAAGAGTGGCATGCTTCACGAATCGCACTGGCAAATCTATCTGCTGCACTATCTAAAGCGGAAGTGAATTTGTCTCCGCCTTCAGTCATTTTATCTTTTATTTCTTTGGCTGTTTCCGTTCCTGCATCTTTTACTGCATCTGCATGAGCTGGGGCAGTTTCAGTTTTTACTTTCTCATCAAATTTTTCTGCACCTGCCTCAATACCTTTTGCCATTGCTTTTGCTTGTCTTTGCTCCTCAGTCTCCATTCCAAGAAAATTCATTGTAGCTTTAGTTGCGGCTTTAGCCATATTATCTGCTATTCCTTCTGCTACGCCAGTTGCTATTCCTGCTAATGCTTCTTTAATAGACGCATCGCTTTTTAAAAAATCCGCTAGTCCTTTTTGCAATGAGCCTTCAAAATCTGCTTTCATACCTTCTACAAGAAGGGCTCGTAATTTGCCTTGTCTTTCGAGTTCTGCGTTTTGCGCTTTTATATGCTCTACTTGATTTAATAAATTATTTTCTAGTTCTGGGTCTATACCTTTTAATTCCGTTTTGGCAAAATTAATTTGTTTTTGTATATCAAGAATTTTCAGAGTATTATCTGTTATTTTCTCAGCACGAGCTAATTCCTCCATCTGTAATGGAGTAGCCCCGCTTCTTGCTTTAGTAAAGGCGGTCTGAAGCATTAATTTATTATTTGCTAAGTCTAGTTCCATCTGTCTAACTTTATTCAGAATACGAAGATATTCTTGAATATCCTTCAAGTCTTTTGCAACTAGTTCTGTTTGTGCCATACCTTTTAATTTTGTCTCTAACTTCTCTAAATCAGTAATTAAATCACTGTTCGCTGTTTTATGCTTAGTTAGACCCGAAATAACTTTATTATATGACGTTCCGTATGCAGATACTTCTTGAGCGGTTAGAGCAGCTTTAGATCCTACCTTCTCAATACTATCCCCTAATTCTTTAAATGTTTTTGCATCCTCCTTCGTTAATTTTCCTTCTTTTGAAAGTATTTCTAACAAAGCTATATAAGATTGTTGATTTTTGGTCAAATCACCTTGTGCTATGTTGCCATAATGTAATAAGGCCTTATCTGCTGCTAACTTATTAACGTCCATTAACTCTTTAGTTTTGGTCGTTAATTGTTTGACTGATTCATTAGCATTGCTTAATCTAATGCTTGCCTGCATAGCAGCGTCTTCAATAGCCTTGAATCGTGCAATTTCGTCCTCTTTGGCTTGGCCTTTTAAAGGACCTTTATACTCCCAACTACCTGGAGTAGTACCCCCGAACCTGGGAACTTTTGTTTGCTTTTGTTCCCAGTTAGGATCCTTCCGAGCCTTTCCAAGCGCAACCTCTGCTGCACTCATTTGTTTTGATATATCAACAAACTCTTTAACATTAAATGCTGCGGCTACTTTACCTCGCATATCAGTTAGTGCGTCATTAGCAGCTAATATATTTTTTGTCAGAGAAGCTACCATTTCGCCTTCTGCTTTCAGTGCATTATAACTATCATGCATTACTTTAGGATTTTCAGCAGCGGCATCTTTTAATGTTTGTTGAATTTTTGCAAAATCTTTATACTCCTCATTTAACTGCTCTACACTTTCACGAAAACCATCATATTGTGCTAGTAATTTGACTAATTCTTTATTTTCTGCTATTAGTCCTAGGTATATTGCTGCCTCTTTTAATAAATCCTTCAACATTAGGGCTACTCCAACTAAGCCCATGCCTTTAAATAATAAGTCAACACCTCTTGTCATCTTTGCTGTTGCAGCCTGCATACCTGCCATGGCTGCTCTCCAGCTAGCGACCATTTTTTTATTTGCAATATCCATTCGAGAACCCATATTATTATACCCAAGAACTATTTTATCCCAAGTGGAGTACGCCCCTTTAAGTCTAGCCTTTAAATGAATTCTATAAGTAGATAGTTGTCTTTTGTCCATATGCTCGAGTTTTTTATTAGTTTTATTTGCATGTCTTAATAAGGCTGCAGCTTCTGCCTTCTTTAGTTTACTTATATCTCCGCCTGTTCTTTGTAGGCCTTTACTTGGGTCTTTTATCCCCGCAGTAACGGGTTTACCCGCAGCCATATCTTTCTGTTGCTGATCTAGTTCTTCTAACTCTTCCTTTGCCTTTCGATAAGCGTTAGAGGCTTCCTCTGCTGCTTCTTTTGATTTTTTCTTCCAATCTTCCATGCCAGGAAGAATTGAGCGTATAATAGGTATAGCTAACAGTGCTAGAGCGGCTGTTAAAGAAACAATATTTTTTGTAAAAAATTCCGCAGTAGGTTCTGCAATTTTTGCAGTAAATGCTTTTACTTTTTTCATTATCCTATCAAAAGCAACTCCTAAACGTGCGACAGCGTTTGCTTGAACTCCTGTTGCCTTTGCAACTGCATTATATTTTGCTTCTAATTGTCCTTGTACTTCAGCATGCACCGCTTGTTTCTTTTCATATGTTGTTAGATCTTTTGCCGATTTTCCTAAAGTTGCAGCATAATTTTCTTGAGCATCAGCAAGACGTAGTGTAATACCTAATTCATCTAATAGTTCTGGTTCTGCTTTTGTTACACCTCTAACCAAACGATTAAAAGAATCTGTAACATCTCTACCCAGTATTTTTGAAAGATTTCCTGCTCCTTCTGCTAACCCTTCGAGTTGTCCTGAGCTTAACCCAGAGGCAATACCAATAGAAGCAGCTTCTGATGCCGATTGGAAATCTAACATTGCTCCGGAGGCTGCTTGTATATTTGCAGTAAGACTTTGCATGCCCACACCCGTTGCACCTGTGAAGGCAACTTGAGATTCTTGCATAACACGGAAGTCTGCTGCTTTCTTTAAGAACTGAAAAGCCGCAGTGATTGCAAATACATTAGAAGCAAGAATAGCATATGCAGGTACAAGAGTACCCGTCATACCTTGTGCCATCTTTGAGAAGTTTTTTGTAGTATTAGAAGATTGCTTAGATAAGCCTTTTAGGTTTCTATCCGCATCTTTGGTAGATTTGCTGCCTTTTTTATGAGCAGCATCTACTTCATCTAGTGCGACTCCTAATTTTTTAGAATCGACAGCAACACGTCTAGTTGTGCCTTTGTCATCAACTATAATATCAATATATACTTTATCTTTTCCGGCCATTAACCCTGCACATTATGAGTGTATGTCTTACCACTGCTATGCTGACGTTTCCTTTCTTCAGCTTTACGTTTTCGTTCTTGCGCTTCTGATTTCTCTGTTACTACAATTCCTTCCCACAATTTCATAAAATAAAGAATTACTTTTCTATCCTCTACTTCAAATAACTCAAAAAGATGGTTTATTGTACTCCAATCCTTTCCCATATAGGTTCCAGACATACCATCCCATCTGTCGGATAGATACCCATATATTAAAAATGCCACTTGAACTTCATCTGGAAACTCAGACGGTTCAAGCGGCATTCTTTTGGGGTCGGGTTCCTCTCCTAATTGTTCACAAATTTTTAGGTATTTTTCCCAATCAATTTGAGAGGTGGATTCTTTTACGTATTTCTCAAGTAACTTTTTAACTTCTGTTACTTGTTCCCAGTAAAATTTTCTAGATCACCTACTGTTTCAGTAACCCAAGTATCAAAATCACTCGCATTTTTCATAAGCAATTCTGCATTATCTTGAGTATAAGGTAAACAATCTTCAGGATCTAAGTCTCCAACATCTACCAAAAGAAGCTCTTCTAGGTAACGATATTTTAAGCCTTTCCATCCTTTGATTACGCCTTTGCAATATTCAACAAGAAACTTATCTTCGTTTAATTCTTCTTCCGGTTGCCGAGTCTTTTTATTCCATTTAGTAGTTAAACACTTTTTACGAAGTCTTACTAATTCTTCACGGGCTAAATAGCATAAATCTACTTTCATTTCCGCGAATCCAGGAAAGTCAATGGATACTGTTTTACTAGGAGTCATTAGACTCGATAATGATACGGGTTCTTTCTTTTCTACTTTAGTCTCGGGCATGGTTCTAAGTCCTTATTAAATTTTATAGAGATAGTATAATTCAAAAGACACTAAATGTCAAGAATTATTTTTGGAGGGTGAGAGGAAAAAGGGGCCGAAGCCCCTTGGATATTATGAATACGTGGCTGGTGCGTAGTATTCGATGTTGGTCAGTTCGTTTGCTGAACCAAAGTCTGATGGTAATGCGTGGAAGTTACTTTCTAGTGAAATTACGTCTTCAACAGAGTGTGAAGGAACTTCAAAGTGAACATTCGGCATTGTAATTACCAACGAAGGTGTTCCTGCTTGCGCAGATCCACCAATCTTTAGTGTAACAGCAAACTTATTTACAACCTGCGACATAGCAGACGTAGATACAAGATCATTAAAGAACTGTCGAGAAGTTCCTGAAGTCTTATCTGAGTCACTCAATGTTAAATAGCAAGTTGCTGAGCCAGTAACATTACGTGCTCCTGTTACGTGCTCCAACGGCTTGTTTACAAATCCTAATTCATCAGGTACAAGATACGTGATATTATTAGCGAGTGTAAAACTTCCGCCTGTCATTGTAAGACTGTACTTTCCGTCTCCGTTTGTAACCATTCCACCTGGGAATACTGTCTTATTATCGGCAGTAATGTCAATGGAGGTCAAACGATTTCGAATAAAGGTATTGGTACTTGTTACAGCTTCATCAATTGCTTGGACAAGTGTAAGGTTTCCAGAGCCTGGTACAGTTTTAACCATATGAACAGCAGTACCTGAAGCATTATCACTCTGGAAGTAAAAATCTCCAGCAGTCAATAAGTCAGTATCAGTACCGTCTTGGGTACGTTTTGGAGTTGTAGCATTTCCAGTTTGCCCAACTGTTAAAGTAGTACCTGTTCCTCTTCTAAAGTTTACGGACCTATCCTCAATTTCTTTTGCCATTCCTGACCAGTTCAAAGTAGCAATACCTTCTACATCAAAGTCAATACTTACTTCATTTATAACCGCTTCCGCGCACTTATAGATAACGGGATTATCAACATCTGTTTCAATTACAAAGTACATATGCATTGGGTGTAAAGCTGATCTATTTGACTCAGTTAGTACAATCGTGCTATTGTTAGCACCAGGAGTAATAACAGGACCAGATACTTTATTTACAGCTCTTCGAAAGCCTTTTGCTCCAGTAGTTAAAGTTGCTACGTCAAACCCTAAATCGGTACCGCCTACAGCATCTCCTATTTTCTCGCTTTGAATAGTAATTGTATCGTTTACTGCATATCCGTCACCAGGCGAGGCAACTGCAATACTTGCAACACCGCTACCGTTTACTGTAATTGTAAAAGATGCGCCTGATCCACTACCGCCAGCAGTAAAATCACTTTCTGTAATTGTATATGTGCCTGCAGTACGGTCAGTATCTGTACCGCCTGTGGTACTGTCAACAGTTGCAATACCTGTTGAACTATCATAGACGTCTGCACCTGCCAGTGCTGCCCAGAGAACTTCTTCTACTGAGTGAACGTCTACTCCTGACCCTGCTTCCGCACCAGCAACACCCTGACCAGCAGAGTCAAGTGCAGTTTGCCCTTTTGACTTAAAGGGTCGAATATAAGTGCTAAATGACCACTCTGCAGGAGCAAGAGAGTCTGTAAATAAACGTCTACCTCTACGAGATACGCCTACTGTACTTTCCATTTCCGAGAGTAGTATTTCAGAAGTATTTGTAGTCTGAGAGAAACTATATCCATCAAGAATAGGTACCTCCCACAACTGTCCCGCTCCCGCGGTGTTATCATCTTCGTCGTCTTGGTTACGAAACTGAATAAACAGTCTCGTATCACGACTAAAATATAACTGATCTGCCATAGTTTTCCTCCTATGAAACTTGAAAAGACTGGTCGTGAATTTTTATTCGTGCCAGAATTTTCTAATAACGAACTTCTATTAGGATCTCTCCTACTCCAAGAGGTTCGAGTACACCTTCATCAGTATCAATACTGAGGATTGTGATCTGTTGGGTATATTTTTCTAACCCTAATCTATCGTGATACTTTAATTTACTATTATTTTCAATTACAGTTTCCACATCTTCTAATAATTCGTCTAAGGCATCTACTGCATCTTCTTGATTAACGTAGCATCTTACAGTAACATTTAAAAATCTATCTTTAAATCCACCTGTTTGATATTGCCTTGACTCGCTTCCTGCATTTAAATGTACTGCAGGAAACTCTTCTATCTCATCCCAGAATTTTAGCCGTGGGCTTGTCTGGGCAACAGCAGTATGATATATACCTCTACCATCAATTAGTGCGATTTTATCGGATAATGCTTTAGTAATAGCAGAACGACGGGTTGTGTAATTTCGTGCCGTAGTTGCCATTACTGTCTCCTAGTATAAAATCTTCCTAACGCAAATCCTGCTGCAATTTCTCTTATTGAAGCATCAATAAGTTTTCTTGGATCTCTTTCTGGGGTTGTCCAGTTTCCGGAAGATCCTGTTTCATACACTTGATAAGGTTCTTTTGCATATGTATACCCAAAACTAGGGTATCCTTGTGGTGTTTGTATTACGTCTGTCATTTTTACGCTATTTGCAAATGTACCTGTTTGATTTTCTAATCTTGGTGCTCCCATATTCTTTCTTACTGTTTGAGGAAGCTTTTCACTAATCATTGCCATTACAGTATATAAACTAGCGCCTTGTTGATTGCCTGCACTAGTGCCTCTTCTAGTAGCGGCTGCTTTTGTTGTTACCCTCCCTACGGATCTAGGGGTTCCAGGAGATTTTCCGGGTTTTGAGGAAGTAACTGATTTCTTACCTCTATTGACTCCGGTTCTCTTACCAGTAGTTTTTCTTTTTCCTTTAAGCATTTGACCCAGAATTATTAATCTAGCCGCTTCTCGTACATCCTCTCTTAAAGTATTGCTTCCTTTTTGTTCCGCCCAATCTATTCTATTTGCCCAGTCATCGAGTGCGTCGGTTAAATGCTTTTTGATACCACCACTTTTTCCCCAATCGTATATTTCTGAACCAGAATAATTTGCGTTAGTTGGAACAAAATCTATTTCAACTCGTTGGTTATTTTTAAGGGCTAATTTTCCCGATACTTTACCATCCTTAGATACTTTTATTTTTCCTGCTGTTTTATATTTCAGATTCATTTGTGGGTATCTGTCTCGAATATTTTTCCATTCATCTGAGTCAAGAAATGTTGCATAGCTAGTATTGCTTAGCCATTCTTTAGCAGCTATTAGTCTGGCGGTACCAACGGTTGACCCGCCTTTATGACCTATATTATAACCACTTTTAAACCTGCCTACTTCTGAGCTACTGGCAAACCACTCAGTCTTTCCTTGTTGCTTACCTTTAAGAGCGTCTGGATTATCCTTTTTTAATTTACTTCTTCTATCATACTCATGCTGGGCGCCTCTTAATGGCGTGTCTAAGTAACTATTTATGAAAGCTAAGCCTTGAGTTTTGAGTTCGTCAAAAAAATCTTTATCTTCCTTTGGCATCTGTATTCGTAAAAATTGTCCGTTGTATCCTGCTTTTACAAGTGTAATGCCTGTCTTATTATTTTTAAACTTGTTCCATATACCTGCAATTTGTTTTAAAGCTTCGGCCTTGTATTCCTGCTTACTAATCTCTGCTTTATTACCGCTTTTTCTATTTTTCATCGCATCATTAAAGCCCTGTTCCATAGAAAATGCTAAGTCAGTTGCGGTTATAGTGACATATGTCTTATATTTTCTTAACTGGCCTCTTGCCCACTCGTCATCTAGTGCCTTAAAAGCATTATCTAATAATTTATTTAAGCTTGCCTTAGACATTAAAAGTTTTTATACAAGTCTAAGACTCGCTTAATGTGGTCTGGAAAGCTTACATTATTTGTTTGGCTAGTGCTTGATTGGTTTTGTATGCTAGCACCTGCTATAGTTTGCCTTTGCTTATGCTCGTCCTTTAGGTAATAAGTAATTAAGTCCAGCACTGCGAGCTTAAGATCAGAAGGTACTGCACTATAGCCGGCTGTATAGATAACTTTAACCGAGCCAACACCTTCGGGCCAATTTTTAAATCTTCCGGAACCAATTGTTCTGAGTACGCTATCAGTCTTAGCGTTTAAATAGTATTCATGGGCTCCTGTGGTAAGTGCAACGTAGTCGTCTGTGTATGCGGTTCTCTCGTGTACACTTACTATAGTATTAACTGGGCTCTCTGTTAGTTGGACAATATGAGTACCCCAGGTAATGTCAAAATATTCTGTTTTATTTGATGAGTAATAGTCAACAAAGCTATTTCCACAATAAGTTTTTACTAATGCACTTACTGATGGTATTAATACATTCAGACGAGCATCATCTTTAGGTTGAGTGATACCCTCTGCTGTTTTATACTGTTGTAATGTAATTAAATCTGCCATAAGTTATTTAGTAAAAACTTGGGGGAAGGGTTGCCTCCCCCGAGTTATAAGAATCACTAATGTAATTCTAGTTAAGTGTACGGCTTATGCGTACTCTATTCTAACAGCACCGTTGTCACCAGGATGTGCACCAGCTGCAGCCTCAAGCTCATTAAATCCTAAGGATTGAGCAGCTACAATAGCGGTACGCTGACCAGCAACTTCGTAATCGGTTTCAATGCTTACGCCCTTCAACCGAGGTATAACATAGTTATTAACCGCAACTGCACATGCAGCAGAAGTTGTTACAGCACCACCAGCACCTGTTTGGCTAGCAAGCGCATCGGAAGCTATTACGGGTGAACCGTAAATAGAACCAACAGCACCGATTAGCTTCATTGCTGTATCAGAGCCGACCTCTGACACGTCAGAGAAGGCAGCATCGCCGATAAGGTTGTAATACTGATCCACAGGAACAATATAAGCAACATCAGCAGGATTAACACCAAACTTGCCCATTTCTGAACGAATTGATAGCAAGTTAGCGCCTGTAACAGCGTCAGATGAACCAGAAGCATCGAGATCAGCTACGAGAGTTGAATCGAATGCATAAGGTGTGTTTGCACCGTCAGTTCCAGTTCCGCCTACAAGACCTTTGAAAGAAGCGTTACCCAACAAGATTGATGAGTCGATTGCTTTCGCGTGTGCACGCGCAAGGGCTGTAGTTATGATTGGTAGAAGAGTAATTACTACCTGCTCGTCAGTATCGTTGCTGATGAACGTACCAGAAACGAGTCTATAGGCTTGTAGCAAGATACGATTAACGTTGTAGTTATTATCGCTTGCACCCTTCTCCTCCAACAAGTTAGCAGTAGTCTCAAGACCTGTTGCATTCCAGTTGGCGTTTTCGGTATCAGGAGCGATTGGTAGAACAGTCGCACCAGACAATACCTGGATTTCACGGAAAAGAGGGGCTACTTTTTGCTCTAGCTTAACAGCTTCTTCAAAAGTAGAAGCCACACTTACGTCAATACCAGCTGCGCTAGTAGCATCATAAGTTACGCCTGCTTTTTGCAGAACGTCTTTTCCGTAGTCAGTGTCATAGCCTTTCTTAGTAACTTTACCTAGAATATGAGCATAAACTAGCTCTTGCTTAACATCTTTTGAAAGTTCAGTTGAGTTACGATTTGAGAATATACGCTTAGACTCACGCATTTTAGTAAGTTCATCGTCTTTCTCAAGAAGGATTTTCTCATGCTCCTTCATAATCTCATCTATCTTTGCGTCCTTTTCGGACATTTTAGACTCAATGTCCGCCATTAGTCGATCAGCACCTGACTCGATACCAACTTTAATAGCAGTTTGAACATCTTTGTCTTGTTGGGCCTTAGCTTCTGCGTCAGCAGCAACCTTCTCCTCAACTTCTTTTTGTACAGCCTCTTCGGCTGCTTTTTGCTCGGCTTGCTTCATTGCAATTTTAGCAGCAGT
>CEUA01069128.1_pt1 | contig 21152 bp, 16 predicted proteins | sample 361541 | NCBI WGS metagenome assembly CEUA01 (sample SAMEA2623079, study PRJEB7988) | marine metagenome | isolation source: saline water (ENVO:00002010), including
TTAAACGAATACTTTCCAGTATTATCAGTTTTTATTTCATTAGTTGTACCATCACTTCCTACTAACTGCACTTGCGCAGCTGTTACAATCGCTTGATTCCTAGAGTCCGTCACAATACCCTGGACAGAAACATTGAGCGCAGGTAACTCAAATTGATATATATCATCCCCTCCCTTACCACCTAATCTGTTAGAAGTTAGATAACCCCTCTCTCCACTTTCCTCTACGATCATACCAAAATCATCAGCAAAAGAATTAACAGGCATCTTTAAATTGACAGGCAACAAATATGCGCCATTTTCATCTTTTGAGGTTTTATAAATATCAAACCCACCCATTCCAAGATGTCCATTAGAAGCAAAATATATCACACCATCTTCAGCTAAGAAAGGAAACATCTCATCTCCAGGTGTATTTACTAATGGACCTAGATTCATAGGCTCGCTCCAAGTATTTCGTTTCCCTTTCATTGAAATCCACAAATCTTTACCTCCATAGCCACCTGCAAGATTAGAAGAAAAAACCAAGACACTCTCATCTTGACTTAAAGCGGGGTGTCCAATAGTAGTGTTTTCATCAACCTTAATTTGTAATTGCTGAGGTGTACCCCAAATTTTTCCCTTCCTCTCTGAAATATAGATACCACACCCAAGATCTTTCTTCTTTTCAACTTTACACTGAGTAAGATACATGGCTGTCCCTCGTTTGTTAACATATACTGAGCCCTCATTACCTTCAGTATTAATTGGTTCAGTCATAACAGTTGGCCTACTCCATGCGCCTTTCTTATCTATCTTTGTCATCCAAACATCTGTAAAAGGTTCACCAGTTCTGGCGTCCTTCTTATCTGTCAGACCTCCTTCCCTAGAAGAAGTGAAATAAAGCTCAGAATATTCTCCATTGCCAAATGCAGGAGAAAAGTCACTTGTCTTTCCGTTAACAACAGGCATTAATTTAACTATGTATCTAGTTGGAGCATCCTTCCACTTTGAAGCAAATTGACATGAACGCAAACCCATTTCTCCTTTTATATAATTAACCTTTCTTATATCATCGTTAGCTAACTTATCTATCTCTTCTTTATTAACACCACATTTTTCTAAATATTTCGTATATTGTATATTAGCTTGATTGAGCTCTCCCTTCATTCTTAAAACCTCAGCATACCGTAGATGTACAATCACATCAGGATATTTTGCTCTGAGTGCTCTCTTATAATAACTTGCTGCCTGTTTAATCTTAGACGACATCCTATAACACTCAGCTTGTTTAAAAATAATTTCCGCTTTAATCGCCTTATTCTTAGATTTTTTATAAGCTTTTTTATATAATTCAGATGCTCTAGAATACTCCTCTAGATTAAAAGCAGTGTCAGCCTTTCGCATTACCCTACTTTTCTTTTGTGCATAAAGACTAGCTTGAGCAGTTGAAAATAAGAGAACAAATATGATTAGTAAACGTAATAACTTTTTCATTTTAATATTTTTATTATTCGTGCTAAAGTAGTCAATAATTTACAAACTTAAAAAAGCAAAAAATAGAATTATAACAAGCTGATTGTTAACATGCTACTTGACAGACTTAATAGTTTTAACAATTCTTCCAGCTATCTTGTATGGATCCGCATTAGATGCAGGCCTCCTATCCTCAAGCCAGCCTTTCCATCCTTGCTCAACTGTAATAATAGGGATTCTAATTGAAGCCCCTCTATCTGACACTCCATAACTAAAACTATCGATTGATGCAGTCTCATGCAGACCTGTTAATCTCTGATCATTATCAGCTCCATATACCTCAATATGTTCTTTAGTAACAGATCGGAAAGCCTCACAGATCTCTTCGTAAGTTTCTTGTGATCCACATTCTCTTAAAATAGAATTAGAGAAATTTGCATGCATACCAGAGCCATTCCAATCTCCCTTAATTGGTTTCGGATGATATTCAATATAATAACCATAATCTTCGGTCAACCTATCTAGTAGATATCTTGCTACCCAAAGCTCATCACCTGCCCTCTTAGCCCCCTTAGCAAACAATTGAAATTCCCATTGACCACATGCAACCTCTTGATTAATTCCCTCGAAGTTTATACCTGCCTGTATACACAAATCCGCATGTTCCTCAACAAAAGCACGACCATGTGTATTCTTACCTCCTACCGAGCAATAATACAATCCCTGCGGACCAGGATATCCACCCAAAGGAAATCCTAAAGGTAGTTGAGTGTCAACATCCATTACAAAATATTCTTGTTCAAAACCAAACCAAAAATCATTATCATCATCATCTATCTGAGCTCTAGCATTCGAAATATGTGGAGATCCATCAGCATTTAAAACTTCTGTCATCACTAAGAATCCATCAACTCTATTAGGATCTGGAAAAATAGCTACAGGCTTTAACAAACAATCAGAGGAACTGCCATCTGCCTGTCTTGTTGAACTACCATCAAAAGCCCAAATAGGACAAGATTCCAACTTACCATCAAAATCTTCTACAACTTTAGTTTTACTTCTCATGTTTTGAGTAGGTTTGTAACCATCTAGCCAGATGTATTCTAATTTAGTGCGCATAATAATTATATTTTTTATCCTCAGAAATTAATAACGGATACAAATATAACTGAAAAGAAGCCAGCAAGACAATGAGAAAAGGAATAAGAGAATAGCAATTTATTAACAAATTGTTAAATAACCTGAGCTAACGTATTATAGATATAAAACAAATAAATCGCCTCCAAAAAACAAGAAAATAAATCCTAAAAACAAAAAAATAGAAACACTCATTATTTCTTTACATCAAATTCATCAGTGATAGAGCTTGCACTATCATGAATCTCTTTTTTAATCTCATTTGAAGCATCCTTTACCTCACGAATTGCTCGAGCAAGACCTTTAGCAAGTTCTGGTATTTTCTTTGAACCAAAGAAAATCACAATAAAAAATAATATTATCAAAACCTCAGGACCTCCAATAAATAATAACATAAAGCAAAAATAAAAAAACCCTTTCATTGGAAGGGGTTTTTAAATAAATTTATACGAATCTAATTATTAATCATTCTTTCTCATTGTATCAAGCATAATAGGAGATGCAATAAATAAAGAGGAATAAGTACCAACCAAGACCCCAACCATTAATGCAAACATAAATCCTCTGATTACTTCGCCACCAAAAATAAAAATCACTAATAATACGAAGAAAGTAGTTAACGATGTATTAATAGTCCTGCTAAGTGTTGAGTTTAACGCCCCATTAATTATATCCCGCACACCTTTCTTTTTATTATTAGTAAGATATTCTCTAACACGATCAAATACAACCACAGTGTCATTCAACGAATACCCAATAATTGTAAGAATAGCAGCAATAAATGCTTGATCAATCTCTAGTGAAAAAGGGAGAACTCCATAAAAAATAGAAAAAATTGATAGGACTATAAGCACATCATGAAATGCAGCTAATACAGCACCTAAACTAAATTGCCATTTTCTAAATCTTATTAAAATATACAAGAAAATAACTATTAAAGAAAAAACAATGGACCAAGACGCCGCATCTTTAATGTCATCAGCAATAGTAGGCCCAACCTTTTGAGAACTCATAATCTCATAGTCTAAACCATTTGCCATTAATCCCTCTGACAATCTTGATTCTACTATCTCATCTGTGGTAATTTCATTGCTTTCTATCATAAAAGAGGTGGTAATTTTAACCTGGTTATCACTACCAAAAGTCTTTACCTGAGGAGAGTAATTTAACCCATCATCATCCACAAATACAGCTGATAGAGCCAATCGCAACTCCTCATTATCTACAGTCTCATCAAACCTAACAACATAAGTTCTTCCTCCAACAAAATCAACCCCATAATTTAACCCTTTTGTGAATAAAGAACCTATACCTAAAAGTAGAACAACAGATGAAAGAACATAGAACTTCTTCCTGTTTCCAATAAAATTAATATTAATATCCTTAAATGCCCCATCAGTCATCTTAGTTGCAAAAGAGATCGTTTTCCCTTTCGCTAATCTTGCAGAAATCACTAAACGAGTAATAAAGATTGCGGCAAACAAAGAAGTCAGAATACCTATCACAAGAGTAGTTGCGAACCCTTTAATTGGTCCTGTTCCAAAAGAATAAAGAATTACACCTGTTAATAATGTAGTAACATTAGCATCAATAATTGAGCTATAAGCACTATTATATCCATCTGAAATTGCTAATTTTAAACCTTTACCATTTTTCATCTCTTCACGAATACGTTCATAAATAAGTACATTCGCATCTATAGACATTCCGATAGTAAGAATTATACCTGCTATTCCTGGCAAGGTAAGTACAGCCCCTAATGATGACAACACTCCAAATATGAAAAAGATGTTTATTAACAAGGCAATATTAGCGGCAATTCCTGCACGCCCATAATAAAAAGTTATATATATCAATACAAAGATCAGAGCAAAAATAAATGAAGACAGACCTGAACTAATAGCTTCTTTACCTAGTGAAGGCCCTACAATTGCTTCTTCAATAATACGTGCTGGGGCTGGCAACTTACCAGATTTTAAGATATTGGCAAGATCTTTTGCCTCATCCAGAGTAAAATCTCCTGTAATTGAGGATCTTCCTCCAGCAATCTCAGATTGTACAGTTGGATAGGAGTAAACATAACCATCTAATACAATTGCTACTGATTTTCCAATATTATCAGCAGTTAACCTTTTCCATTGCTTTGCTCCCTCAGCATTCATAACCATTGAAACTTCAGCTGTAGAGCTAAACTGTCCAAATGCCTCATTAGCATCAGTTACCACATCGCCCTCCATAGCTGCTTTCCCTCCTCTATTAGCTTTTAAAGCTACCAATTGCACAAACTTCTCTTCTGTATCATATGGCTTAACTGTATATGAAAATACCACATCAACTGGGAAAAAATTTGCAACTGCATTATCATTTAAATATGCATTTACCTGCGCAGTATCTTTTACAGCACAAATACCTACAACAGGACCTGGATTTAGCTGACCAGTTTGCTGATTAACATTAGGATATAAAACAGCATATAAAGGATTTTCAGCAGCAAATTCTTCAAAGGAAAGATCTGCATCAAGTGAATCTTCTATTAAAGAATCATTTGCCAACACATCATCCAACAAACTCAAAACTTCATCTTCTTCTATATCATCAGTTAATGTATTATTTTCCACATCCATATTCTCAGATAATACATCAGCCTGCTGAATTGCAACCTCAACACTTCTCAAATAATCATTAGCTGATTCAAATGCTTGAAACAATTCATTATACTCATACGTTTCCCAAAATTCTAATTGAGCAGTAGATTGCAATAACTTTCTTGCTCTATCAGGATCCTTTATACCAGGAAGCTCAACAAGAATCCTTCCTGCAGTTTCTAATCTCTGAATATTTGGCTGAGTTACACCAAAACGATCAATTCTACTTCTTAAGATATTAAATGATCGTGATATTGCATCTTCTACTTCAGTATTTAAAACTACCATCACCTCATTATTGGTAGCATTTATCTTCACTTTATCTTTTAATTGAGAAGTAAAAATAACTGCCAACCCATTGTCTGGGGAAAGTTTCTCAAACTCTAACCCAAATAAGGAAACAAAATCATCTTGACTACTCTTTTGTGCATACAAGGCCTTCTCGATAGATAAATTAAAAACAGAATCCTTGCTGTTATTTGATAAGGCCCTCAAGACATCAACCACCATCACTTCAAGCGTGACATTCATCCCTCCTTTTAAATCAAGTCCAAGATTCAATTCTCTAGCCTTACAAGCTGCGTATGTATACTCTGTTAAAAAGATATCATATACCGGCTCAGAATTTACTGAATCAAGATAAAATCTTTCTTTTTCCTCTTGCTCCTCAATAGGATACGTACTAGCATAAGCTACCGCATCATCTTCTACCCCACCAGCAACCCAAGTAAATGATAATTGATATAAACTAACTATTGCAAATAGGATTGCAAAAATTTTAATAAAGTTTCGATTCTGCATAATCTTTGTTTTTCTTATTCTTAAAAAGGTCGGCAAATATAGAACTATAAAGCAAATAATACAATTACTCAACTAAGAAAGTTATATCGAGTACAAATAAATGCAAATAGTTATTCTGGCGGTAAGATTAAATTCAATTAAATTTCTTACTTAAAGAAATATTACCGTATTTTGTACGAATTAATCTCAATATATGATTTCCACCCTCTGTATTGAATGAATCAATATTAAGATTAGCAAATGAGAAATATTATGAAATTTTTATATATCAATTGTTTTTTTCTACTAACTCTTGCTCACAACCAAATAGCATTCTCACAAACAGTATTAAATAGGGAAAATTCATTGCCTTTTGAAGAAAACGGAGTGCAATTTGCATCCGCACTTGCAGGAGGTATAAATTCTGCGCAATTTTCAAATATTGATCTGAATTTAGATGGAATAATGGATATTGTTATTTTTGATAAAGCAGGCAATAAATTAAGTCCATTCATTAATAATAATGGAGACTTTATCTATACACCAAGCTACAGAGACAGCTTCCCTTCTATGCGTGACTGGGTATTATTAACTGATTATAATTGTGATGGCAAAAATGATATCTTTACTTACTCTTCAGGGGGAATAGCAGTATACATGAATACTTCAGACACTGTTTTAAGTTTCACGCTTATTACTAACTTTGTTTTAAGTGATTATGGCCCAAATAATCTAAATATCTACGTTAGCCCAGTTGATATTCCTGCATTTACTGATGTTGACTATGATGGAGATTTAGATGTGCTTACATTCTCAATATTAGGTGGTTTTGTCGAGTATCACAAGAACCTTTCAATGGAACTCTATGGAAATTGTGACTCCTTAACATTTGAATTTTCAGAAAGCTGTTGGGGGCTTTTTTATGAAGGATTAAATTCTTACATACTAGACTGTCCTAATTGTCAATGTCCACAGATTACAACTAACAACACCCAAAATATAAAACAAAAACATGCCGGATCAACACTTCTAGCTATAGATATTGACAATGATAACGATAAAGACTTAATACTTGGAGATATAAGTTATAATAATCTAAATATTCTAATTAATGGAGGTGACAACCAAAATGCACATATGATTTCAGTAGACTCCGTATTTCCAAAGAATTTCAATAATACAATTGAAGCAGAAATGAGTACATACCCTGCAGCATTTTATGTAGATGCAACAAATGACGGCATAAAAGACTTAATCGTAACCACCAACAATCAACATAATTCAGAAAACATCGAAAGTTGCTGGCTATATGAGAATATTGGGCAAAATAATTTGCCTAATTTCAATTTCTTGAAGAAGGATTTTTTGCAAGGAGAAATGGTTGATCTAGGAACCTCTGCGCATCCCTCCTTCTATGATTATAACAATGACGGATTGCAAGATTTAATTATTGGAAACTTTGGCTATCATGACCCTAACAATGATCCTATATCATCATTAGCTCTCTTTGAAAATACTGGCAATGATTCTCTACCAAAATACAATCTAATTGATAGAGATTGGCTTAGTTTATCTACAACAAATTTAAATACAAACTTAAATATTCCAGCCCTTAATCTAAGTCCAACCTTTGGAGATATAGATGGAGATAATAATAAAGATCTAATTATTGGAGATGCTGACGGTAAAGTACATCTTTTTACCAATACTGGATTTGGAAATTTTCAACTTACCGCTGCGAATTATCAGAGTATCGATGTAGGTCAATTTAGTCAACCTCAGCTGATTGATGTAAATAGAGACGGATTAATAGATATGATTATTGGAGAACTAGATGGTACAATTAATTTCTTGCCTAATTCAGGTTCCACAAGCAATCCTATCTTTGATACTATTATTACAAATTGGGGAGGCATTGATGTTGATCAATCTTTTATCAGTACAGGTTTTAGCAACCCTACACTTTATGATAGCAGTGGAGTCTATCAACTATTTGTAGGTAGTTTTAGTGGGATAATCTACCAATACACAAACATTGACAGCAATATTAACGGACAATTTAATGAGGTTAATAGTACCGTCTCTAGCATTTGGGATGGAGGAAAGTCTGCCATTGCAATGGTAGACATTAATAATGACAACAAACCAGATATGATTATTGGAAACAACTCTGGTGGCATCGCCTTCTTTACTAGTGACACAGTTGAAAATATTGACACAACAGTAGTAGTGGATATTAACAGCTACCAACATATGGAATTAAATATCTTTCCCAATCCAGCAGAAAAGAAATTTTCAATCACCTCAAAATATAATGGCCTAGTAAAAATACATAACTTATTAGGACAACTAATATATACCACGACCAAACAAAAGAAAATGATAGAAATAAATAGTTCAAAATTTCCTAAAGGGATATACATAGTTACACTCAATAAAATTACCAGAAAAATATTTATTGACTAATGGTAATCGTTATTAGAAACCTAAACTCTATTCGTATAGCATTATGAAAGAATATAAAGACATAATTGAGAAAGCTTGGATAAACCGAGAACTTCTAAAAAAACAAAAAACAATAGATTGTATTAATCTCATTATCGAAAAAATAGATAAGGGTAAATTGCGTGTTGCTGAACCAACTAAAAATGGATGGCAAGTGAATGGGTGGATTAAGAAAGCTGTTATATTATACTTCCCTATTCAAAAAATGGAAACACTAGAGATAGGAGCTTTTGAATTCCATGACAAAATGCAACTAAAAAGTGGCTATGCCAAACTTGGGGTACGAGTTGTGCCAAATGCATTAGCAAGATACGGAGCCTACTTAGCACCCGGAACCATATTAATGCCTTCATATGTAAATATAGGAGCCTATGTAGATAGTGGAACCATGGTTGACACATGGGCCACTGTTGGGTCATGTGCTCAAATAGGTAAAAATGTTCATCTATCAGGTGGTGTGGGAATTGGGGGAGTTCTAGAACCAATACAAGCTTCGCCAGTAATTATTGAAGATGATGTCTTTATTGGATCTCGATCAATAGTAGTTGAGGGAGTTAGAATAGAAAAAGAGGCTGTACTAGGAGCCAATGTAGTACTAACAGCTTCTACAAAAATTATTGATGTTAGCGGGCCAACTCCTATTGAATCTACAGGATTTATAAGGTCTCGATCTGTAGTAATCCCAGGCAGCTACGAGAAGAAATTCCCATCAGGAAATTATGGAGTACCATGTGCTCTTATTATTGGTCAAAGAAAAGCAAGCACAGATAAAAAAACATCATTGAATGATGCACTTAGAGACTATAATGTAGCTGTATAATGAGAATAGGATTTGATGCAAAGAGAGCTATCTCAAACAATACGGGTCTAGGGAACTATTCTCGTGACACCATTCGAGTTTTAGCACATTATTTTACTAATAATCAATATCTTCTCTACACCTCTACAGAAAATATAAATACCACCCCCCCTTTCATAGCTAATAACAAACACATTGTTATTAATCAACCAAGATCTCTATTTGATAAAACTTTTAAAACATATTGGAGAAGCAAAAATATTGTTAAAGATCTCTCTGCACATAAAATCGATATATATCATGGATTAAGCAATGAATTGCCTATAGGAATAGAAAAAACTTCTATCAAAACTATAGTTACAATTCACGATCTTATTTTTATGCGATTTCCTCAGTTTTTTAATATTCTTGACAGAAAAATCTACTACAAAAAATCTAAATCAGCCTGCCAAAGAGCTAATAAAATTATTGCAGTAAGTAATCAGACAAAAAAAGATATTGTTAAATTCTTAAATATTCCAGAAGAAAAAATTACTGTTGTACATCAAGGATGTAATCAAGTCTTTCAACAAGATATTGCTTTTAAAAAACAACAATCTATAATTAAAAAATACCGTCTACCGAAAGATTATCTATTATACGTAGGTACAATTGAAGAGCGCAAAAATCTACTTACACTTCTAAGAGCACTCAAAGATCTCACAAAAGAGAAATTAATAATCATTGGAGATGGAAAAGCATATAAGATGAAATGCTTAAAATTTATTAATAAACACAAACTTTCTGACAGAGTATTTTTCCTCAGCGGACTATCACCTGAAGAAATAGCTGTCGTGTATCGGTCAGCAGAAATCATGATATACCCCTCTATTTTTGAAGGATTTGGCATTCCAATTATAGAAGCCTTATTCTCCAAGACTCCTGTTATTACAACAAAAGGAGGATGCTTTGCTGAAGCTGGAGGCGAAAATTCTCAATATATCAACCCTTTATCCGTTGTAGAAATAAAAGCAGCAATCATGAGAATAAAAGAATCTCCTGAAATACGAAATAATATGATCAATAAAGGATTGAGATATGTACAAAAATTTACGGATGATAAGGTTGCAGATAGCCTAATGAAAGTCTACACTAATTTATAAATTGGAAAAAGAGATAAATAAAACTATTGAAGTACTTAAAAAGGGAGGTGTAATCCTTTACCCTACTGACACCATTTGGGGGATTGGTTGTGATGCTACAAATTCTAATGCTATTTCAAAAATATTCAAAATAAAAAAACGGAAAAACAGCAAATCCCTTATTTCATTAGTGGCAAATCATCAACAATTAAAAAATATCACAGGATATATTCCAAATCTAGATATCATCTCAAATCCAACTACTATCATCTACCCTTCCACTGTGACACTAAATAAAGAACTATTAGCCAGAGATGGTTCAGCTGGCATACGAATTGTGCAGGATAACTTCTGCCAAGAGATTATACAAAGGCTTGGCAAACCGCTTGTTTCAACTTCTGCTAATATTAGCGATTCAGTTAGTCCAAAAAAATTCTCAGAAATTTCTGAGGAGATTAAAAAAAATATGGATTATATCGTAAATTTGCGGAAGACTGAATTAATGGCTACTCCTTCTACAATATTAAGAATAAATAAAGATGGAACTAATACAAAAATAAGATAGTGAATTATTCTACAGATTTAAAAAACCCTATCTTCAGGACAATACAGAGTGTTGCTGACGAACTGGATTATCCAACTTATGTGGTGGGAGGATGGGTTCGTGATTTACTTCTAAAACGCAAGCAAAAAAAAACAGATATTGATTTTGTCTGTATAGGAAGTGGGATAAAGTTAGCACAACAGATAACTTTGAAACTAGGAGAAAAGGCAACATTCAAAGTATTTAAAAGCTTTGGAACTGCAATGATTTATTATAATGGTGAAAATTATGAATTTGTAGGCGCAAGAAAAGAATCATACAGATCATACAGTAGAAATCCAATAGTAGAAGACGGGACTCTAGAAGATGATCAAAACAGAAGAGATTTTACAATCAATGCTATGTCAATCAATCTCAACAAAGAAAACTATGGATTACTTATTGATCCTTTTAATGGGAGACAAGATCTAAAAAACAGAATTATTAAAACACCTCTAGAGGCCAACAAAACGTATAACGATGATCCATTAAGAATGATGAGGGCAATACGCTTCGCAACACAATTAGACTTTAGAATTGATGATGAATCTTATCAAGCAATTGCAAATAATACAGATCGATTATCCATAATCTCACAAGAACGAATTACAGAAGAACTAAATAAAATCATCTTATCACCTAATCCGTCTCAAGGTTTTAAGATGTTGTTTAACACTAAACTACTACACCGTTTCTTTCCTGATCTTGTTAAACTTCAGGGAGTTGATTCTGTTGGAAAACATGAACATAAAGACAACTTCTATCATACAATTGAAGTATTAGATAATATCAGTAGAAATACAGAAAGTCTATGGTTAAGATGGGCTGCCATATTACATGACATTGCTAAACCTCAAACCAAAAAATATGAAGAAGGCCGTGGATGGACCTTCCATACTCATGAATTTATTGGGGGGAAAATGGTGCCTAGAATTTTTAAAAAACTAAAATTGCCTTTAAATGAGAAAATGCGATATGTGCAAAAACTTGTAACATTACATCTAAGACCTATCGTTCTTGCCCAAGATATCGTTACTGATTCAGCTATTAGAAGATTACTTTTTGATGCTGGAGATGATATAGATGATCTAATGACTTTATGTGATGCCGATATTACATCTAAGAACCCCAATAAGGTAAAAAAGTACCTAAATAATTTTAAACTTGTAAGGAAAAAACTAAGTGATGTAGAAGAGAAGGATCAAATCAGAAACTTCCAACCTCCTATTAATGGATTAGAAATTATGAAGCTCTTTAATATTAAACAAGGACGTGAAATTGGAATCTTAAAGAATGCTATAAAGAATGCTATTCTTGATGGTAAAATCAAAAACAATAAGAAGGAAGCACTTAAATTTATTATTGAAACTGCTAAAACCTTAAAATTACAACCTAATATATGAACCATATAGTCCGAATACATTTAGAACACAAAAAAGACGTAATTAGAGATCTAAAGATCCCCTCTAATAAATCCTTAGAGGACTTACATCATGCAATTATTAAAGCACTAGAAATAGAAGAAAATGAAATGGCTTCATTTTATATGACAAATGAAAACCTTGAGCTTTTACAAGAGATCCCTCTTTTTAAAATAGATGAGAAAGACAACTTAATGCTTGATATGAGCGAGATAAGAATATCATCTATTCTTACAGATTTAAATAGCCAACTAATTTATATCTATGATTTCTTGAAGATGTGGAGATTTCTTATCTCATATCAACAAGAAACAAAAGATAAAGCTAATAAAATTGAAGTCATTAATAGCATTGGCGATATGCCAAAAGAAGCTCCCGAAATTATTTTTTCCAAAGAATCTGATTTTTCTGATGATGTAAATACAAATAATATTTACCATGAGAAATTTGACGAATAATTAGATAAAATTGATGAATCTGAATACTAAGAAAGTTATATTGATTATTGGACCTACTGCAATTGGAAAAACCAGATTAAGCATTGACCTTGCTAAAGTTTTAAACACGGAAATAATTTCATGTGACTCAAGACAATTCTATAAAGAACTTAAAATTGGCACTGCACCTCCAAATAAAAAAGAACTTTCTGAAATAAGACATCATTTTATTCATAATCTAAGCATCCTAGAAGACTATAATTGCGGACAGTACGAGCATGATGTTATAAAGAAAATTAACACGTTACACGAGACGAATGATATTATCATTATTACTGGAGGTTCAGGGCTATATATAGATGCTATTTGCAAAGGCTTTGACTTATTGCCTAAGATTACAAATCAAACAAGAAAAAAAACAAATATCAAATATAAGAAAAATGGACTATTATGGCTGCAAAATAAAGTAAACAACATTGATCCTGAGACATATTCAAAAATTGACAAAAAAAACCCAAAAAGATTATTAAGGGTGCTGGAAATATTTGAAGAAACTGGTAAAAAATTCTCATTATTTCAATCTAAAAAAACAAAAGAAAGACCGTTTAAAATAATCAAAATTGGTCTTAATATTGAAAGAAAGAAATTATATAACCGTATTAACAAGAGAGTTGACATAATGATGGAGAAGGGATTACTCCAAGAGGCTATTTCATTGATAGAATACCAGCATAAGAATTCATTACAAACAGTTGGTTATAAAGAAATATTTACATTTCTAAATAAAGAATGCACACTAAAAGAAGCAGTTGAAAATATAAAAAAGAATACTAGAAGATTAGCAAAAAGACAACTTACATGGTTTAGAAAAGACAAAAAAATCAAATGGTATGAACCAAATCAATTAGAAGAAATAAAAGAATTTATCTTAAAATTGTGACAGCACCTATGATCTTATCGAACCCATTACCTATTTCAATAGAATAAAAATACACTCCATCAACAACATCGTCTCCCTTTTCATTAGTGCCATCCCATTGATCATGATAACCAATCGATTGGAAAACTAATCTTCCAAATCTATTATAGACTTTCACCTCGCTATCCTCAAACAGAAAGCTATCCTCTAAACTCCATGTGTCATTTATATCATCATCATTTGGCGTAAATACATTAGGTATGCATTCTGAAGTCATAGTTGCAATCACAAATGATGTGTCTGCAGCACACCCATTATCATCTAATACAGATACACTGTAATTACCCGGACTTATTCCTAGATTAATTGGGTTAACTACAGACCCATTCCACCACTCAAAATAATAAGGAGAAGTACCCCCAGATGCGGATGCAGTCAAATCAACATCTAAATTTTCTATATCACATTCAATAATTGCAGATGCAGGATCTAATGTGATAATTATATCCTCAATAGTAAAATCTTCTCTTATTAGACAGTTATTAACATCTACTACCTCGACCCAATGATCACCTGGACATATATCAGCATGCAGAGTAACCTGTCCATTACTCCATAAATAAGTATAGGGAGGGAAACCCCAAAGACTAGAATCTGGATAAATAGTAGTTGAGGTAATATCAAAGAGGCCCAAAGGAGTATAAAACTCAACTGTAAGCGTATCTATAGCAATACAATTACTAGAGATATCAGTAGTAATAGCAAAATATATTCCTTCGCAAAGAATAGGTGATATTACAGCATTACCAATTGTATCAGATAGAATATCTAGCCAACTATATTCAAAAGGGCCTGATGATGTCGTACTCTCAATGAACACCTCTGCAGTATGAGATGAGTCATCATAATAAAGATCTGTATTTAACTCATAATAACCTAAATAAACTGTATCTGATATTGACACACCACATAGATCAGTAACTACAACCCAATATATTAATTCAAACAAAGAATCAATTACAGAAGTTGTATCTCCTGTATTCCACAAATATGAGTAAGGGGGAACCCCTCCACTAACACTCAAACTTGCAGTAGCTCCTTCAGCACAGGTCATATCAGTATATACAATTGAAATTTCTAAAGAATCAGGTTCAATTATAGAAATACTATCAAGTAGAAAACAACTATTTGCATCAACAACCTGAATCTCATAATAACCAGCCCCTATAAGTCTCTGCTGACTTGTATCCCCATCACTCCAAAGGATTGAATATGGAGCAGTACCTCCAAAGGTCTCAGCATTAATGACAGTAGAGGCCCCAAAGCAAGGCAAGACTGAGTCCTGTGGAATTAAATTTAATTCAAGTGATGCTGGACTTTGTAAATAAACATCAATGGTATCAACACAACCTACTGAATCTGCAACAACCAAGCCATAAACGCCATCAGACAAATTATATAAAGAATCAGATGTGCCAGCGCCATTCAACCAGTAATAATTTAATGTCCCTGTACCACCCAATATATCTATAGATATGCTACCATTATTATCTCCATAACAAAGAGAGGGATATATCACTTCATTTGGCTGTAACTCCTGCCCTTCAGAAACAATATAGGTGCTAGTATGAAGGCATCCTATGGAATCTACAATATGAACTAAATATGAACCTGAAGAAAGTGCTAAGTTATTTACCCCACCCCATTGAACATCATAAGGGGCATTCCCTCCATTTATTGAATCAATAATAATACTACCTGATTGATCCCCAAAGCAAAAAACTGGATTAATACTCTCAAAAACTTCAATTTCATACAGTGCCTGACATTTAATAGGTACGGTATCAAGACAAAAGTAAGTTGAATCATAAACATATATATCATACCATCCTGAAACAACATAAATCGAATCAATATGTACACCATTGATAACATCGTATGTAAAACCAAAAGCAATATTTGAACTTCCCAAAATACTATCTATTGCAACACTATCAATCTTCAGATAACCTGAATCAGATTCACAAATTAATAAATCCGTTGTAGAACCAAATGCTATATAATCCTCTGGCTCTTGAACCTCAAACATTGTATCTAAAGTACACCCAAAAGAATCAACAACTGAAAGAATATAATCTCCAGCAAATAAACTATCAAAGATGATCTGATAAGGCACAGAAAAAGAAGAAATATTTGGAGAAACACTATCTCTTGTTAGCAACACCACTGTATCATTTGATACTGGATCAATTAGATAATAATCATATAACTCCCCATCTGCATATGGTCTTCCTCCAGAGAAAGAACAAGTAAGAACACCAGAATTAAGCCCCCTACAATTAATATCACTAATTGAAATTGAATCAAGAATTAATATAGATGGAGATGTAATAATACTTGTAATAGTATCTGAACAAAGATCAGCATCAGTAATAATCACTGTATAATTACCAATTACAAGATCTTCAAGTAAAGTATCATTAGGGCCCGAGGAGTATAAAAAACCATCCTTAAACCATTGATATGAATAAGGTAACACACCAGAATGAGCAACTCTCTTTAACATGCCTGTCGAATCACCAAAACATTCGACATTTAAATGCTGCCCCATAGAACCTAAAGGACATCCCACAAAATAAAAAGATGTAACCCCATCTAAAACTACTTTATAACTACCACATTGTTGCGTAATCAATGTATCCAACTCATTTGACATTTGAATAGCTGCCATTGTATCTGCAGGTATCCAGCCTAATAAATTGTCGTCAAAATACCAATCAGGTGGTGTTAATGCTAGTGAAATGTCAAGAAAAATAGCACCATCATGATAACAGTTAAAGGCTCTCACAGAATCAGCAACTATTTGTGATCTACCTAAAAAAGTACTCAAACAGAATATAATCAACAGCAACCTTTTCATAGTAATGCAAATATACCAATAAAAATCAACTATTAAAGATCGTCTAGGTCAACCACTAATCCATTCGATGCTAAATGACTATCAGGGAATATATTTCGAGTTTCAGCTAACAACTCGTCTAAATGCTTATAACGCTGAGAATAATGACCAATAATTAAGCTCTTAACTTTTGCTTGCTTAGCAATAGTAGCCGCATCAACTGTGGTAGAATGCCCTGTTTCTAATGCTCTTTTTGAAAGATCCTGCATAAAAGTTGCCTCATGATACAATAGATCAACCTCACTAATCTTCTGAATTAAAGATTCTTTATAACTAGTATCAGAACAAAAAGCATATCTGTATGGCAATGAATTCTTAGATGTTAAGATAGAATTTTGAACTATCTTCCCGTTTAAATCAATCCAATCAGCCCCATTTCTTAAACTATTTATCTTATTATAGGGAACATTATATTTTTCAACTTTAGATTTAATTATTTTCCGTTTACTCTTTTTTTCTTCAAATAAAAATCCTGAACATTTAATTGAGTGATTTAATAATAGATTGGAGACCTTTATATTCTCATCTTCTAAAATAACTTTACCATCCTCTTCGGGTAAAGCATGAAAAAATAACGGGAAATTTAGTTCTGTATTAGACGCTTTAAGTTGTAAATCAACAATATCTTTCAATTCTGTATATGCAAAAATATGCAGTTCTTTATTTCTTCCTAGAAGATGCATACTACTTATTAAGCCAATCAACCCAAAATAATGATCTCCATGTAAATGACTAATGAAAATATGATTTATTCTTTGGAAACTTAATTTGTATCTTCGTAATTGTACTTGTGTACCTTCACCACAATCAATTAAAAAAAAACGCTCATTCACATTAAGTAATTGAGCGGTAGGATTTCTATCAACTGTAGGAATAGCAGAACTACATCCTAGAATAGTTAATGTAAACGACACGACATTAATGGCTAACAATCATCCTCTTCGTCAACAACTTACTCCCATTGTTTATGGAATACATATATATTCCCTCAGAATATGACGAAGTGTTAAGCTCTATAGTATTTACACCAGAAGATGAAAAAATCAAACGAGATTCAATTTCTTCACCTAACAAATTATATGTCTTAAATATAATATTTTCATTATTTGGAGAATTAAATTTAATTTTTGTATTCTCAAAGAATGGATTTGGAGAATTTTGAAAAAGCACAAATTCATCTTGATGAAAAGTCTCTAGACCGGTTGCTGTATTAACTACAACATTATAACCTGTGATAGTTTCATAAGAACCTGTTGCTGAATATAAGTCAGTTTCAACAGGCACATTAAAGCCAAATAATGAAAGCTCACCATGAGTATATACGTTTACTACTATTGTGATAGGATATACCCCAACTGGAGCACTTGTTGTTCCATACACATTTCCACATCCCACAACATCTCCTACATAAATACAATTTGGAGTGTTACAATCCAAAACAATTCCAGTTGGAAGACCAATTGTTTCTACCATAACCATACTATCAACTGGCCAATCACCAACATAAAATGTGGTCCCAACCGTATCTATACTGGTAATTGAAGAGTCCCCAGCCGCAGCCTCAATTAAAGTAGTTGGTGTCTTAAGATCAATCTGAGCATAATAAGGTATACCTTGCATTGCATGAGGTAAATTCTGTATAGTATCTGGCCAGATATTATATAAAGAATCTTGATAAGAGTTGTTAGGTGAACATTGGGCATTTGCAAACAAACAGACCAACACAGAACTTAAAATAAGTAATAATTTCTTCATAATTTTAATTTATAATTTATAATTTTAATTTATAATTTTAATTGTCTCTCAATTTCTTCCATCTCAATATAATCATATGCCTCTTGTAAAGTAGGCACAATTGTCAATGAATTATCAAAAGAGAACTCACACACAATTACAAATGATCCGTTTATAGCTGAGATACTTTGGCCAAATTTAATAAATTTATTTGTAACACTAGCACTAACTTCCTTACTAACGCCACGTAGATCAGCAATAAAATGTTTGATCTCAGAAGTAACATTTAGATCTGACATATTACCCTCATCAGAAAACTTAAAAACTAATATTGATTCTTGAATATTCATTAATTATCCTTAATTTTCCCAGCTAATAGAAATAGTACTGCCATTCTAATTGCAACACCATTCTCAACCTGATCAAGAATAATTGCATGTTCAGAATCTGCTACATCAGAGCTTAACTCAACACCTCTATTAATAGGGCCTGGATGCATAATAGTAATCTCCTTTCCCAAACTATCTAGAAGTGATCTGTCAATACCATAAACCATCGCATATTCTCTCAAAGATGGAAAATAATTCACATCTTGTCTTTCTAATTGAATTCTAAGAACATTGGCAATATCACACCACTCTAAGGCCTGTTTTAAATTAGAAAAGTGAGAAACTCCTAAAACATCTAGATGTTTAGGCATCAAAGAAGAAGGACCACACACCTTCACCTCTGCACCAAGCTTTTGCAAACAATATATATTAGAAATTGCAACTCGTGAATGTAAAATATCTCCTACAATCAGAACCTTCTTTCCTGCTACTCCTCCTTGAACCTCTCTAATTGAATAGGCGTCAAGTAAAGCTTGTGTAGGGTGTTCATGAGTACCATCACCAGCATTCACAATTTTAGCATCAACATTTCTGGACAAGAATACTGATGCCCCTGGATTAGGATGGCGCAACACAATAATATCTACCTTCATGGCTAGTATATTATTTACTGTGTCTAAAAGAGTCTCCCCTTTCTTAACAGATGAAGCAGCTGAAGAAAAATTTATTATATCTGCTGAAAGTCGTTTCTCTGCTAATTCAAATGACAATTTAGTCCTTGTGGAATCTTCAAAGAAAAGATTTGCAATGGTAACATCTCTTAATGATGGCACTTTCTTGATTGGCTGATTAATAATCTTCTTAAAATTATCTGCAGTTTTGAAGATCAACTCTATATCTAACAAATCAAGATATTTGATTCCTAATAGATGATTTACTGATAAATTACTCATTATTTGAACCTCTAATCACTACTCTATCAATGCCTTCATTCTCTTCCCATTCTACAAGTATCTTTGCTGAAGCTATAGCGTCTAGCTTTTTCCCAAAATAATTAGGCTCTATTGGCAAATCCCGACTAAACCTTCTATCAATTAGAATTAATAACTCAACAGATTTTGGTCTTCCAAAAGTCATTAACGCATCAATTGCTGATCTAATTGAACGCCCAGTGAATAAGACATCATCAATTAACACAACATTTTTACCTTCTAAAGATACATGTATATCCATTGTTTGAGGAATAATGGGGTTTTCTCTTCTCATTAAATCATCACGATAAAATGAGATATCTACATTCCCAGACTGAATTTCTCTATCAGGTATAATTGATCTTAACTTCTTTAAGATTCTGTCATTTAAGAAAGCACCTCTTGGCTGTACACCAATCAAAATAGTATTGTCAAAATTACCATGAACCTCAATTAACTGATAACACAACCTCTCAATTGTTATAACAATCGATTCAGCATTTAATATTTCTCTTTCTTCAAACATTATAAAACAAACATAGCAAAAAAAAGCCCCAATAAATGGGGCTTAATATTTATTTATTAGAATCTAGATCATCCTTCAGTGCAGCTAAACTATCTAAATCACCTAAGGTAGATTGCTGTTTATCTTCCTCAAGCTTCTTCATTACTCTCTTAGCAGAAGATGCGGACTTTTTTCTTTCTAATTCAAGTTCTTGCTTAAAAATTGCAGAATGAGATGCTAGAATCTTTTTATTCTCCTTTGAAAATTCAAGGATTCTAAACTCTAAGTTCTCGCCTACAACTATTGTGGAGCCATTCTCTTTCTCACAATGTGTCTTCGGAACAAAAGCCTCCACCTCTTCTGATAAAGAAATAACTGCACCCTTATCAAAAACTTCTAGCACAGTACCTTCATAATCTTTACCATTAACAAACTTCTTTGCATATTCATCCCATGGGTTCTCCTCTAATTGTTTATGTCCTAAACTAATTTTTCTGTTAGCTTTATCAATCTCTAATACAACAACTTCAAGCTTTGTATCCACCTGAGTGAATTCAGCAGGATGCTTGATTTTCTTAGTCCAAGAAAGATCAGAGATATGAACAAGACCATCAACTCCTTCAACTAACTCAACAAATATCCCGAAATTAGTAAAGTTTTTTACCAAAACACTATGCTTAGAACCCACCGGAAAGTTTGCTGCAATATCAGCCCAAGGATCCGGAGTCATTTGTTTAACTCCTAATGACATCTTTCTAGTATCTTTATCAAGAGTTAAGATTTGTGCTTTTACAGAATCACCTTTCTTATAGAAATCATTAGCTGATCTTAGATGAGTAGACCAAGACATTTC
>CEUA01071927.1_pt1 | contig 21123 bp, 24 predicted proteins | sample 361541 | NCBI WGS metagenome assembly CEUA01 (sample SAMEA2623079, study PRJEB7988) | marine metagenome | isolation source: saline water (ENVO:00002010), including
GATCATTACTAATGCACCCTAACGGTTATACTAAAGAGATGATCAGGGAGTTACTAGGCACTTCTTGTCCAGAGTTCATGGCTGAGTCTGGTAATCAGATTAGAAGAAGAAAGGGTAGAGAAATGAGAGCAGGGAAGATACCCTATCCAAAGTATCCATCAAAGGAGTCAAGGATGGCAGACACTTCTGGAAAGTTTGATGAAAATGGAAATTATATATACCCTGAAGGATCTGGATTTAATTATTGTGACAAAACAGAAGCAGGCCAAAACGTTGATAAATAATGCAGCAGAATTGCTTGGTGCAACAGTATCTAAGCATTATACTTTAAATAGTACAGGTGAACAAACCTGTAAGTATATCCTAGAATATCCAATCACCAGTTATGAAGATTAATTTTAAAATCATTGAGCATAATAATGTCAATGGTACTATCACAGTTAAAGTGTGTAGGAAACATTCTATCAGAAGTATTGACTCGTACCCACCAAGTATAATTGAAACTAGGAACTTAGATTTTGGTGACTGGGATTCATTTGTGGCTAGTTTAGGAGCATATGCTGCTAGGGAAGCAAGGGTACATGAGGAGAATGAGGACGTATTACAAGATAATTTACCAAGTAATCCTAGTGATACTCATAAGCATAGGGTTGTGTCAAATAATGATTTCTCAGGTTTATTGAATAAGGTTATTGGGTTTGATGAGAAGGTATTAACACAAACAAATCATCCAATATATGAGGTTGAATTATAGTGGCACGTCTTACTACTAGAAAATGCGATGACTTTGTACTCTGTATAGCAACAGGTAAGCAAGGTTACAAATATGAGGAAGACCACCTATCACGTAGAAGTATATACAATTATTTTGTATATGGTTCAGGTGTTTTAAATGGTGAGTATATACCTGAGAGAACATTATATAATGTCAAATCACATTTGTACAGAAAGGTAGAATATATTGCACAGCAAGACTTCTACATGATAGCATTTAATGTATTTGATAAGGAAGATGCAGACAACTGGAGTGGTGCTATCATAGATAGTTCATTCACATGTAATGCTAACAATTCCCATCTACTTTGCTTAGATGGTAACCCAATAGTAAATGGTGTTGAGTTAAAAAGATACTCACATTCAAAACTAGAACGTAATAAACATTATGACATAACAATGAATGGTGGTGTTCTAGCAATATTTGATAAATATAAGTAAAGATCAGGAGTGCTGATTTAAGATGGCATCTGTCAATAAGAACTTTAGAATCGAGAAAGGTCTGGATGTCGGTGATCAGGCTTTAACCGTAGATGGAACAACTGATAGAACGGGTGTTGGTAAGACTGACCCTTCTTATAACCTAGACGTTGCTGGTACTGCCAACTTTGATGGTATTGTCGCAGCTGGTCAGATTGGTATTGGGACGACACAACCAGTAAGAGATGCTGAGTTTAGAGGAGATATAGGAGTATATCAAAAGTTATATGACTTTAACGATGAAAGTGGTACTAACAACCAAGCATTAATATCTGTTGATGGTCCAGCTGGTGCGGGTGTAAGTTGGACAACTCTAGCAGATATTGAAGTTAATGCTGCTGGTAGTACATTCCAAGTTCAGTATAGAAAAGAGAACGGTAAGTTTGGTGGTGCAGAGCATTTATATGCTAATGATGAGACTAACCGTATAGGTATTGGAATATCGACACCTGAGTACCTATTCCAAATTCAAAGACCTAGTGGACATCATAGTGATAATGGTTATGTTCAGATAGGTGGTACATTCTTAGATAATAATGCAAGTGTTGGTGCTGCTGGATCTGTACTTGGTGTTAATGATGATGGAGAACTTAGATGGGTAGGTGCTGCTAGTTCAGAATTCAATATTATATTTGTATGCGAAGATGGTGATGATATTAACAGTGGTAAGAATATAACTGAAGCGAAGAGAACTGTAGGTAGTGCTGCTACTGTATGTAAAGCTGGTATGACTATCAGGGTGACAACTGGTGTATATCCTGAGAATAACCCTATTGATCTACCTAGGAATGTATCAGTTGATGGTGACGATCTAAGAAACACACAGATTGTACCATTAAATGTCGGTAAAGACATGTTCCATGTTGATAATGGATGTCTAGTACAGAACTTATCATTTGTTGGTGCTGCTAACACAGGTGCTATGGTGGCATTTACCCCTGGCAGACCTAACGAACATACTGGTGCAAGCATCAAAGCAGATGCAGTTGTGGTAGATAACTGGGGAGGTACTACTATAACTCCTACCAGTGCTAGTTACGACCAAGCAACTGGTATAATGACAGTCACGGCAGCTGGGCACGGGCTGGCAGGTCCAGCTGGGAAGAACATATCAACTGCTGTTTATAATGCAGACGTTGGTATTATAACAGTAACAAGTGCAGCTCATGAGTTTGATACGAATACACAGGTCCTCTTTGCACCAGGATCCTTGCACTTCAAGTGTGAGATGGATAACTATGCTACTGAGCATTCTTATCCTAGAATAACAGATCCTTATTATAAGATACTAAGAGATGTCAATATTCTAGACAGTGATACATTCGAGGTCCAGCTGGGCACATCACCTAGAGTATTGTTTGATGTAACTGACGCTGTTTATAATGCTACCAGTGGTGCAATGAAACTCACTATTGGTGAGCATAGTTTGACAGTTGGTGAGAATGTAAAACTAGCACCTAATAGTCTAGGTTTCACTTGTAACTATAATGGTGATAACTGGCAAACAACTAAGACATATCCACGTGCCTCTGGTGCAGGTACGACATCAGGTGCTGACTATGCATATGAAACATCCTTACCAATACTAGCAAAGACTGATACTACTATAACTGTTAACGTTAATGGTGGTCAAGGTGCTATCACTGACACCACAGAGCACAGGTATGTTACAGGAACTGCCAACAATGCATTGTGGACAGGTGGTGCATACAACCATGTTCTTCAATCAGCAGATGCTGGAGCATTATTAGTTGGTGTACAGACTGTAGGATTCACTACTGAAACTATTGGTTTCACTTGTAAGACAGATAACGATACATCGGAGCATTTCTATCCACGTGCTACTGATCCTATTGCTGGTATTCTTACTGGTATATCATCAGTCACAGATGACACATTTACTGTTCATGTATATCCAGCTGGTGCTCAAGGTAGTGAGTATGTAGGATTTATCACACAGTCACCATATGTTAGAAACTGTACTAACTTTGTACCTGATTCAATAGGTATGAAGATAGATGGTAATGACTCAAGTAATCTTAAGTCTATGGTGTGTGACTCATTCACACAGTATAACCAAGGTGGTATTGGTGTTAGTATTACTAACGATGGTTATGCTCAGTTAGTGTCTATCTTTACTATATGTGATGACATTGCTATCTACTGTGGTAGTGGTGGACAGTGTGACCTAACCAACAGTAACAGTTCATTTGGTAATAAAGGTTTAGTATCTCAAGGTATTGGTACTGTTCATTATCAAGGTACACTTAGAACTGAGACTATAGAAGAGGATAATACTATAGTTGTTGAGAACCTAGGTAATGAAAGACCATATACAGGTCAGGTATTCTATGTCGGAGAACTGTTTAATAATGTTATAAATGTCAACGTAACTAATACTGGAACTGGATACACAAGTACATTACCACCAAGAGTAACTATCGGTCCACCTGAAGGTGAGAATGGTATTACTGCTGAAGGTGTTGCTAGTGTATCTGGGTTCGGTTCTATTACTTCTGTTGACTTAATAGCATCAGGTACTCAGTACAGGGGAATCCCTGAAGTTACTATTGCTGCACCTAACACTGGATTCGCAACAGCGACTGCAACTGCTGAGATCGGACCGATCTATTATACTATAAATAGTGCTACGACTCCTTCTGCTGGTATCTCGACTATAACAGTCGATCAGAAGATACCTAATGTTATAGGAATAGGTTCTACTGTACCATTTGCGAAGCAATCATTAATACTTGCTTCATCACATTCATTTGAATATATTGGTTCAGGTGTAACTATTGGAGTTGCTTTACCACAAAAGGGTGGAGTAACAATATCAGAGAACCAAACGCTGTCTATTGAAGGTGGTAAAGTTGTTCATACATCTACGGATGAACGAGGTAACTACCTGATAGGTGATGACTTCACTATCAATCAACAGACTGGTACTATCACAGGTGATGCTTTCAATAAGAGCATACAGGCAATCTTGACACCACTTATCATTTCACTAGGACAAGGATAACATGGCTGCAATTCCATTAAATAGATTTCGTACTATTACACATACTTTAGATACTAGCACAGTTGGTATCTATACGTGTCCACCAGGAGTTGCTGCGTTGGTTGTCTACGGCAACGTGGCAAACACTGGTAGTGGTACATCAGTAACACAGTTCACAGTATCACATAATAGAGGTGCTGTAACAACTCCCATTGTTGCTGGTTATAGGATACCTTCTGAAGACGCTGCCAACTTTATTGATGGTAGGTTAGTTCTTGAGACGGGTGACATCCTACAAATCAAGGGTAACCAGAATAATACTATGCAATGTATTATATCAGTATTGGAGAACGCTAAGTAATGCCTAAGTTACTTTCTGGTCGTGTTGGTGTAACCAGTTATGCTGGTATATCCACATCAAGGTATGAATGGTTGGGTCTGTCACAAGCAGAGCCAAACCTTAACGTACCAGCTCAGAATGATTATGCATTATTCAGTGATGTTGATGGTAACAGGTATTGGCAATCAATAACACCTTCGGGTTCTGTTGAAGGAATAACTGTTCAGGATGAGTATGTCACCCCAGTAGGTTTCGGTGGTAGTATAACCATTGTTAACTTTGTTGGTACAGGTGTTACTGCAATACAAACTAAGCAAGAAATTGGCGGTGTAACCGTTGGTGTTGCAACAGTTATTGTAGACCAACCACCACAAATGGTTGGTATTGGTTCTGCATTACCAGGTGCAGAGAATATCATAGAATATTTGAACAGTGAGATAGGACTAGGAAAGACTGTTACTATTTCTGCTGCACAGATGCCTAATGCTGAAAAAGCATGGTCAATCTATGAAACTTTGGTTATGAATGAAGGTGGAGATCTGATTATTGGGGATGGACGCACATTTACTGTGGACATCTTAGATTTCGGACAACTTTAACCACATAAATAAAACTAAGAAAAGAACCAGGAGTGCTGATTCACAATGTCAAAAATTAGAGTAAATACAGTAGTCAATAGGACATCTAATGACAAGGTTACTTTTCCTTTTGGCATAGGTGTAACTAACGGTGTTATCTGTTCAGGTGTTGTAACTGCAACATCATTTGTTGGTTCAGGTGTTTCACTGACGGGAGTTAAAGGAGAAACAGATATAGAATATAGAGATGGTAGTACTGGATTAACTGGTATTACTACAATAAGAGTCGGTGCTGGTCTTACTGTATCATTAGACAGTGCTGGTATAGCAAGTATTGGACAAGATAGAAATATAACTGTCACACAGGTCTATGGTGTTCCTGGAGTTACAACCTTTAGAGCATCTGATGGTAGAATAAGAGCACAAGGTGCTAATTCACCTAACCTTATAGCATCAAGAATAGGTTTTGCAACTGATATACGTGCTAGATGGGGAAGAGATTTTGCGGGTTCTGTATTATATGCTGCTGATACTGACCAGTTATTATATGGTAAGGCAATTACTGCTGGTACTCAAGGTCATTGGTCAGAATTAGTTAAGTCACAACATGCTGGTATAGTTACATTTACATCAGGTGGTGTTAATGTCAGTGCTGGCGGAGATGGAGTTAATAGTGATAGATTAAATGTTAGTGGTGTTGCTACTGTAACTGATATTAACGTATCAAATAACCTTCAAGTTACTGGTATAACCACATTGGGTGACACTGTTATAAACAGTGCAGGTGAAGTTATCATCCAAAACCTAGACAGGGTTATGTTGGGTGGTGTTAGTGGTGCTGGAGCTCCAATAGGTTTTGCTGCAAGATATAATAGCGGTTCAGGTACTGAGTTATCAAGTATTTCTGGTTTACCTGTTACTGTTAATGATGGTAATGTAACAGACTGGGCTGTCATCAGTTCAGGTGGTATAGATGTTGGTTCAGGTATTATAACAGCAGCATCATTTGATGGTGAACTATCAGGTAATCTATCAGGTAGTATAAATGCCAGTGGTATTTCAACCATTCAGAATTTACATATTACTGAAGCATTATTAGCAACAGGTGTTTCTATTGGTACTGTTAGAACATTACAATCTGAGACAGTATTTGTATCTGGAGTTGCTACTGCTACATCATTTGATGGTCCAGCAACTGGGTTAAGTGGTACTCCTAATATTATAGTAGGACACAGTACTCATTATAGTATAGAACCATCTGCTGATAACACATATGACCTAGGTGCTAACAACAAACGGTGGGCAAACATATACTCTGCTGACATGCACTTCAGCAATAAGGGAGATAAGAATAGTGTAGATGGTACATGGGGAGATTGGACATTACAAGAAGGACATGAAGATATCTTTATGCTTAATAATCGTACAGGTAAGAAGTTTAAGATAAATCTAACAGAAGTCTAAATAATAAGGTAGTATAATAGTATAATCCACTATGTCTAGAGCCAGAGAGCTGGCAAAAGCAGGTGGAACTCAACAGAGGATAGCTGGTCTATCTTCACACGTTGGTGTTTCTACTTTTGCCTCAGACGTTTATATCTATGAGGATCTCGTGGTATCTGGTGACATTAATGTCACTGGTGACATGTCATTCGATGAGCAAACAGCGACTAACTCGAAGATTACTGGAATCGGTACGATAAACGATCTCTATGTAAGTCAGAATTTCACAGTTGCAGGTATCTCAACCATTCCACAGGTAATGGCGAGTACTGTTAGTGCAACAGGTGTTATAACAGCAACAGGTGGTCTTGATGTTGGCGGTAATTTTGATATTACTGGTAACATATTACCAAGTGCTGATAATACATATGACCTAGGTTCCGCATCTAAGATGTGGAAAGACGTATACATTGGTCCTGGATCATTGTACGTTAACGGTCAGAAAGTTATTGAAGAAGATTCTTCAAACATTATCGTTAGTTGTGATGAAAACCAAAACCTAGTACTACAGACCAGTGGGTCTGGAGACTTAGAACTTGATCCAACTGGAACAGGTGTGGTTCAGGTTAAGGGTGCATTACAATTAGAAGACGGACAGAATATCACCAATAGTGGTGGTAATAATGTCACGTTTGGAAATAGAATTGGTGTTGATGCCATTATTTCCAAATCAGATGATACAAACCTAACATTATCTGGAGAAGGTAGTGGTAAGGTTCGAGTTGCAGATGACTTTGAAGTTACAGGAACATCTAGTTTCACAGGTGGTTTATCCATTGGAACTAACGGTGTTATTGTTACAACTTTAAATGCATCTGGAGTAGCCACTGCAACAGGTGGTTTCGTTGGAAACTTGACTGGTAATGTCACAGGTGATATCACAGGTGACGTAACTGGAGATCTAACAGGAGATTCAGCAGGTACTCATACAGGTGCAGTTGTTGGAGATGTTACAGGTTCTATCACTGATACAGGTGATTCTACCATAGCATATCTTAACTCAACCACTGTTAACGTGGGTGCAGGTTTGACCGTAGGAGGCGATGCAGTAGTCGAAGGTAACTTGACAGTTAATGGTACAACCACAACTGTTAACAGTACTACGATGACTGTTGATGATAAGAACATCGAACTTGGTTCGACTGCTTCACCTAGCGATGCTGGTGCAAATGGCGGTGGTATTACACTAAAGGGAGATACAGATAAGACTATAACATGGGATTCTACAACAGGTGCTTGGGATTTCTCCGAGGACGTTAATGTAGTAACAGGTAAAGAGTTCCAAATTGCAGACACTTCAGTTCTTAGTGCTACCACACTTGGATCTGGTGTTGTTAACTCTAGTTTGACTAGCGTTGGTACACTTGGATCACTTGGAGTAACAGGTACTGTTACTGCTGGTGCATTTGCTGGTGATATTACAGGTGATGTAACTGGAGACGTAACGGGTGATGTAACTGGTAATCTTACTGGTAACGTGACTGGTAATGTAACTGGTGACGTAACTGGTGATTTAACTGGAGACGTTACAGGTAATGTAACTGGTAACCTAACTGGTACAGTTAATACAGCATCACAAACCAACATCACATCAGTTGGTACACTCGGATCACTTGCAGTAACTAACAGCATCACTGTTGGTGGTACTGTTGATGGTCGTGATGTAGCAAGTGACGGTTCAAAACTTGATGGTATAGAATCTGGGGCGACTGCCGACCAGTCTGCTGCTGAAATTTTGACAGCAATTAAGACTGTTGACGGTGCTGGTTCTGGACTTGATGCAGATACACTTGACGGTGTAAGTTCTGGATCTTTCTTAAGATCAGACACTGCTGATACTATGACTGGTAATCTTACCATGACTGGTAACATTACTCCATCAGCAAACGACACATATAACTGTGGTTCATCTGCTAACAGATGGGCAAACGTCTATAGTAATGACTTAGACTTATCAAACGAAGGAAGTGCAAACGAGGTCGATGGCACTTGGGGATCTTACCTTATACAAGAGGGTGAGTCTGACCTATTCATCATCAACAGACGTAGCGGCAAGAAATTCCGTTTCGTTGTTGAAGAAGTTTGATCACAACTAAATAACAACAAGGAGATTAAACACAAATGGCAATCTACGGACAAGGTTCTAATGTAACCCAAACCACAGATGCTACGGCTGGAACATATGGTTCTGCTAACCAAGTAGGTCAGATTACCATAGACTCGGACCAAAGGATCAGTGGTATAACAAATGTCTCTATAACAGCAAGCATCAATGCTAATGCTAGTACTGGAGATGTTGGTACGTATGCTTTCATGCAACAAGCATCTGGAAACGATACGTACAACCCAGGCTCAACACTCGCTGGATCTTCACTAAGATACAGTGATGCAACTGGAAGACTTTATACTGGAAGCACCCCATCAGGTACATGGAGATGTATGGGATATGACTCAGGTTCTGCCTTAGTCAACACTGGTTCAGGTTCTGGTTCAGGTTCAGGTTCAGGTAACGTATCAGGTTCTGTATCTGGTAACGTATCTGTATCTGGTAAAGGTACATACGGTTTATCTAGTGGTACTGTTAACAGTGGTTCTGCCTCAGTTAACGTGAACACAAACGTATCTGTAAACACAGAAGTTGCTTACTCAGCAACACTGTGGATGCGGTATTCTTGATTCATATATACTAGGAGGTAAAAACCAATGGATCAATTCAAAGATCAATCACCATACTACACAGTAAAGGCAGGGCGTAATCCTAAGTGGAGCAACTCTGAGCATAACATGATCGACTTAGAAGTCGATTTCATGGACTTGAAAGAGGAATGGTTACCATACTCAGCATGTGCCGATGACCCTTGCCAACACAGTAGAGAAGTATATTCTCGTGCTGTTAATGGCGAGTTCGGAGAAATCAAGGAGTATGAGGATTACATGAAGTGGGTTCCTGTCAACAAGACACAAATTAATGTGTCTACTGAAGGACTTGTACAAATTCTACTGGAAAAAGGAGTTTTAACTGATGAGGAAGTTGATACTATCCTCGTTGAAGAGACTTCAACAGTAGGTTTCGCACGTACCACAACAGACGGAAGAGCATACGAATATTAAATCATGAATTTTGCTGACTTATCTGATAAGTGGCATCATTCAATCTGTAGGTATCTGGGTCTCGACTCGGATACCTATTTTTATTTTGGTGTCATGCCAGGTGTCTGCCGAGAAGTGGTTGGTAGACGTGACTTTATGTACACAAATCCACAGTGTTTTAACAGTAAGATGGTGTACTCATGGACTGAGTACCACCATAAGAAGATAGATGACAGTAAATATGTTGATTCATATTATGGTACGTGTCCATTCTTATGGGAGGTGGGTGCATTAGCCAGCAAGAATAACTATGAACCAAAGGGTTCACTATTCTTCTTACCAAGAGATGATCAAGTTACTATAAGAGACTCGGATTATAGTAAGATACAGAAAATAATAGATGAAGCACCACGCCCAGCCACGTTCCTGCTTCCATGGAGATCCTGTGATATTTGGAAGTCATGGGATAAGATAAAACTAGGTGGTGACTGTAGGTTCATACAGATGAAAGATCCTGTGACCAGACAGTTTACACTAGCAGAAGCATTTTTACAACATGAGTTCGTGTATATTCCTTGGCCTGGTACTGACATGTATTATAGTGAATTTCTTGATAAGAATACTATAATATATGATGACATAACAATGTATCGTACTAAGACTGCAAAAGAAACTGAACGTGATGAGAAGGGTAGTGTGTTGAGGTTCTTGAAGTGGGGATATGACTATCTAAATGATGTGCAGAAGGAATACTTCCATTGGACTGAAAAGTGGAATGATATTCGTGTACAAGACAGAAAGTTCTTAGCACAAAAAATGCTAGGTCTTGATGTACTCAAGAGCCCAGCATCATTACATGAGGATTTAACTGATCGAGGATTCTTACAACATGAACACCATTATAATCAATTCAAGAATTATCAATATGATTATTATACATCATATGAATGGTTACGTGAGCAAGTAGACAACTATAAACCTAGTGACTATTGTAGCAAGATCTATAGTGCTTTATGATTATAACTTCTTCGTGTTATTTTTTCAATCAATCTCTTCCAGTTATAAGCAAAGAACTTACCGTCTTTGATGCCTCGGTCATCCACATATAATTTCGCTCTAGGTTTACCGAAAAACAACTTCGTGTATTTTACACCCCACGATTTGAGTTGTGCTTCAGTTCGTTCTCTAGCATGTTTATCTTGTTCTATCTGTATTTGTAGTGGATCTTCGTGTATTTTAGAAGCATGTAAGAATCCACGTGCTGTCTGGAGATATATTGTATCACCAGCATCATACATTTCATTAACTATTGATATTCTATCTTCACGTGGTTTTGCTATCCATGGAGTACCTTTATGAGGTTCAGTCAATGTACCATCTATATCAATAACATAGATGTTCTCCCTATCAAGTGATTTAAGTGTTGACTCTGTGGTTACTCCTACCACTGGTTCATTCATTTTCATGGTAATTCAGGTAATTGTACACCTATGGATTCCATAAGCATATAGATTGTCCATAAAGCATTGACTTCAAATTCGTGATAATTTCTACACTGATCTAAGGTAATAGTGTGTATATTATCATGCTTTTTAGGTGCAATTAATAATACTTTAGATTTATCTGATAGTGTATTTAATGACTTAACAATATCATTATTAAGTCTACATGTAACACCAATGAATAGATCTATATTATTATAACAATGGTCAATCCATTGTTGTTGCCATGGTACATCAGGATTGTCTGTCTGCAATGCTGTAATCTCAATAGCATTAGCAGTTACACAGAATTTACCAGTATGCCTAGCGATATCACTTGCCATGTGTTGACATATAGCAAGGTTACCACCATGTCCTATCAATCCAATACTATTTGAATTGTTAAACATTTCTTTGGCAATATCTAAGTTAGCATTATATAAGGTCATAAATTATCCTCTACTTCTTTAATATGTTCAGGTCTATCTACTGCTCTTATCTTACCACATTCAAGATCAAATGGTATAACATTATATCTACCACAAAATCCAATAGTGTCTAACCCTTTCCAATACTTAACAAATGTCATGTCAAGGTTAGGAAAGTTTCTAATAACATCATGCCTATAGAAGTATAGTCCTAACTGAACAGTTATGTTAGAACATACTACATCAGGTGTACGTTGCATGTGCATTACTCTATTATTATTCTCAATCATCTTGACTACATCCTCATCATCTAGTTCTCCTTCTTCTAACTTCCTAGATGCTTGTACCATATCATAGTCATTAGCAACACCATGAGATATCATATCATCTATCCATGATACTCTAGTCAATGGTTCATCACCCTGAAGATTGAACACATAGTCACTCTTGATTCTATCAGCAACTTCAGCAACCCTGTGAGTACATGTATAATGCTTATCAGTAAGCATTGACTCATACCCATGTATCTCGCATGTACGTTGTATGATCGGATCCTCAGTTGCTACTATAACCCTATCAACATACGCTGATAGTGATGCTATCTCAGCAACTCTTAGTATCATCTCACGACCATGTATCTTAGCAAGTGGTTTACCATGAAACCTACTACTGGACATTCTTGCTGGTATTACACAGTTGATTGATTTGTTTTTAAACATAAGGATTGTTCCATGTTGTAGGGATACTTCCAAACTGTTCACGCCAAGCATAGTATACTGGTGCGAAGTATGGCATTACTTTATCAACAGTTGATTGTTCAAGTGTTTCAAGATCACTCGACCATTGATCTTGCAGTTCTTTATGCTGTATTGCTTTGTTACCTAGATCAGGATAGTAACAGTTCCTATGCAACTTCTTTATTTTGAAGTTGAGGAACTCTGATAGTTTCCTGACTGGTACATCAAGTCGATCATTCCATAGTTCTTCCATTATAACACAGTATACATGCTCTTGACCGAAAATGTCAGCAAACTTACGATAATTTTTTATGTAGTCACCCATACCAAAGTTGGGTATATTGTACTTGCAACACATTTCAATGAAGTATTCATTGTGTTGTTTAGTTCCATCCATACTACTATGCTTATTCCATAGGTCAGTAATATCACAGTTCATAGGTGTTGGTGCTTCACGTAATTGTAAGACTCCACCCAGTTCAGAGAATAACCTTCTTATTGGATCTCTAAACTCTATGAGTACCTTAATATTGAAGGCATCTGTAAGTTTCTTCTTATACTTCTTATAAAAAGATTTAGGTAGATTCATGTTGAAGTTACTGAAGTCAGCAACAGCATGATAACCAGCATCCTTTATGAAGTTCCAATGCCTAGTATAGTAATCAATATACTTGTCTATGGTCATAGGATACTCAAATAACCATTGGAGATACTCTTTAGTATAATGATAAGACTTATCAGTATACCTTATTTGAGTTTGGTAACTACTCCATTCTCTAGTATCCTCGCATAACTCACCATAAGGATTGTCATGCCACTCAGGATATATTCCAAAGAATTTTATGTCATGGTACACTCTATCCCTGTACCATTTTCCTGTATCATCTATATCAAAACCCCAGTATTGCACATTCTGATCTACATACTTACCTAACATATCCTTCATAAGGAAAGAATCGTCAGGGTTATGTACTTGTGCTAACCACAGTGGTTCCTTCTTATGACCACAGTGAGAATACCTGTTATCACGTTGTAAGGTTAACCACATAGGTGTAGTCGCTGACCACCCAACTCCAGGATTTAATAGTAATGTTGGTTTATCCATCAACAAGCACAACCTATATTATGTATGCTATACTACATACCATTAGTTATGCTAGTTTGGATGACCACCTTGCCATCATATAATGACCTATACATGGGAGATACAGTAAGAACTACACAGGGTGATGTAGGAACAGTAGCATTTATATGTGACTCATATTTTACTATCCTTGTAACTAGAGGTAATCATAGATCAAGAGACGTACATTTGCTTGTACATTGGGACAGTTCATATACTGTCACCCATACGGTAGAAAACCTTTCAGATGATGATATTATAATAGTATAAACAACGAAAGGCAAGAAACATGACAGTCAACATTGAGATTAAAGGCAACCTTGCTAGACTACTAGCAACTGAGGATCTAATGGTTGAGCATAAGAATGTAGAGACTGCTTCATTTAATGTAGAGTCACGTATTCTAACACTACCACAGTGGAAGACTGCAAGTGAGTTTGTGTATGATATGCTAGTGTCACATGAGGTAGGACATGCACTGTTCACACCATGTAGAGACTGGAATACTGAGGATGCTTATACTCAAGTACCTATGGACTATGTAAATGTAGTTGAGGATGCAAGAATTGAGAGAATGATGAAGGATAAGTTTGCTGGTCTTAATAGAGATTTCTTCAATGCTTATAAGGAACTACAAGAGGACAACTTCTTTGAAGTAGAATTATCTGAGTTACCAACATATACTCTTATTGATAGAATCAATCTATACTTTAAAGTTGGTCTATACCTATCAGTACCATTCAATGATGATGAAGCAGAGTTTGTAACTAGAGCATCTAAGACTGAGACTTTTGATGATGTACTTGAACTATCAAGAGATATCTATGAGTATGCTAAACAGCAACAGGAAACTCAAAAGCAACAAGCATCTGCTGATCCTGAAGGTCAGGATGATGTAGAGAATACTGATGGAGAATCAACTGATACATCAACTGATGCACAATCTGAAGGTAACAGTAATAATAAGACTGAGCAAGAGGAAGGTGGAGAAGATGATGATGAAATGACTGTTGGTAAGTCAGGTGGAAATAATATTGATGAGTCAAGGACTCAAAGATCATTTGATAGAAATAGTGAGTCAATGATTGATAGATCTAATACCACAGAGACTACCTATGTTAGTATACCAGACTGCAACTTAGATAAGATAGTAATACCAGTTGATGCTGTTAAAACATATCTTGATCAGCATTGGAATGATGTTAGACAGGATGTGACAACTTATGATGAAGCACACCATGAGCAAAAGAGGAGATATTATGAGAACTATTGCCCATTTATGGATACTGAAAAGCAGTATAAAGAGTATAAGAGATCAGCAATGAAGGAAGTTAACTATCTTGTAAAGGAGTTTGAGATGAAGAAATCTGCTAATGCTTATGCGAGGACTGCAACTGCTAAGACTGGAGTAATTGATACATCTAAATTGCACACTTATATGTACAATGAGGATATATTTAAGAAGATCAATGTAGTTGCTGATGGCAAGAATCATGGTCTAATATTTGTACTAGACTGGAGTGGTTCAATGTCAAACATACTACATGATAGTATGAAGCAACTATTCAATCTAGTATGGTTCTGTAAGAAAGTAAACATACCATTTGAAGTATATGCTTTCAGTAATGACGCATGGTCAATAGGTATGGATCAGGAAGACTTAAGCAAAGCAAATAGAGGATATGGTTACAGATATGATGAACTATTCAGTAGTAAGGATCTAGTTAAGAATATTAAAGTAAATGATCTTGCTATTGAAGCAGCATTTCGCATGGTGACAGTATTAGATAGCACAATGAACAATAGAGATCTTGATGCTCAAATGTTGAATCTATGGTTGACTTCACAATCATTTAGAAATGGTGCATACCCACATCCACAGAGATTCCACTTATCAGGTACACCATTAAATGAAGCAATTATGTCTCTTAAGAATATAACTAAGAGATTCATTACTGAGAATCAACTACAAAAGTCTCACATTGTTCTATTCACTGATGGAGAAGGTTATGATGCTTCATACAATAGAAGGTCTAGTTATGATGATTCAATCATAGCATCTTCAGTACCATACGATACTGCTATTAGAGCAAACGGTAGAACATTCAATGTAAAATCTCATAGATGTGACTTCACTAATAAGTTGGTTGAAGCAGTAAAGTCTACATTACCCAATACATCATTCATTGGATTCAGAGTATTAAGTAATGGTGATACTAGATCATTTACATACTATTATGCAAAGGATCTAAGTGTTGAGTACATCAAAAATGAGATCAGGAAGAAAGGATGTGTATGTGTTAAGGATCCTAAAGGTATGGATCTAATGTTTGGTCTACCACAAAAGAATCTTAATCTTGATACAGACTTAGATGATACAATGCCAGATAAGGTAAACATCACTAAGAATGATATATCAAGAGCATTTAGAAAGACTTTCAAGAATAAGAAGTCTAATAAATTAGTATGTCAGACTTTCATAAGTCAAATAGCATGACTACTCCCAACTGGCAACATAACTCAGGTAAGGATGCTAAACGCATCCTTAAACCTAGAGCATTAAAATCTGCCAAGCAACGGTTACAGGCACTTAAGAGACAGTTGCTAAACCGACCACTAAACAACTCATAATACCATAACAGGTATTATAATAAGTACATAACAAACAAAGAGGATTATGCCACGCACTATTGACTTTACACCACACTTCGATTCTATCATCAATAAGTATGGAGTCGAATTGGATGCTGATATGATTAAAGAGTACGTTGCTTTGAATCCTGATGTATCATACCAGACTGTCACCAAGTATCTTAATGATTTTAAGATCAAGCGTGGCAAGTGGGTAATAAACAAAAATCAAAAGGAACAGCAACCAGTAGTTCAAACTATTGCTCAACCAGTACCAACAAATACTGATAGGTCACTTAAGAAGACTACCATTGATGTAGAGAATCTTGTACCTGATAAGGATAAAACATTTGTTCCTTTTGGTGGATTCAGTGACCTAAAGAAAGTAATTGCATCAAGACAATTCTATCCTACTTTCATTACTGGTATGTCTGGTAATGGTAAGACATTTGGAGTAGAACAGGCATGTGCCCATTTAGGTAGAGAACTTATCAGAGTCAACATCACAGTTGAGACTGATGAGGACGATTTGATCGGTGGATTTAGACTGGTCAATGGTGAGACTGTATGGCATAATGGTCCTGTCATTGAGGCACTTGAAAGAGGATGTGTATTATTACTTGATGAAATTGATTTAGCATCAAATAAAATACTATGCTTACAATCTATCCTTGAAGGCAAAGGAGTATTCCTTAAGAAGATAGGTGAGTTTGTTAAACCCAATGCTGGATTCACAGTTGTTGCTACTGCCAACACTAAAGGTAAAGGTAGTGACGATGGAAGATTCATTGGCACTAATGTATTGAATGAAGCGTTCCTTGAGCGATTCCCTATTACATTTGAGCAAGCATATCCTACTCCAAAGACTGAGAACAGGATACTTAGAGCATTATGTGAACAACTCAACATACCTATGATAGGTGAGCATGAGGACTTCATTGTACATCTATGCTCATGGGCAGAGATAGTCAGGAAGACTTTTGCTGAAGGTGGAGTTGATGAGATTATCTCAACTAGGAGACTTACTCACATTATGAAAGCATACTCCATTTTTGGAGATAAAATGAAAGCAGTTGATCTATGCTTGAATAGATTTGATGATGAGACCAAAGAGTCTTTCAGACAACTCTATACTAAGTTAGACCCTACTGTTACTATCACTCCAGAATCGGAGTGATATACATATAATGTATCTTCGACTCCCAGTTTACCATGAACCATTATTCACTTGCATTTGAATCGACTGAGTGGTACAATGATGAGCATGAGAACTGGGAAGAAGATGATTATAGAGATCAAACGGATCCCTATGAGGCATTATCGGTCAAATTCTATTCATAAGCAATGCTTATCATTAGATACTTGACAAGCACTTCAATCCATAGTATACTTTGTATATGAATCGGGGTTGAACAACTAGGAGAGCATCACTGCCGATCCCTGAGAACTGAGTTAGTACCTAACCTTGTAGAAACTTGTAGTTAGGTGAAGCACCACTTGACCAGTTCAGACATCTCGGAGTGTAAACTGTCCGTCTTATGACGTTGTTTGTAAAACACTTTCCCTTCTTTGTTATGTCCACGTATGACTCAAAACTGCTAGGGTGTACCGCCTCAAACTATTACCTACATTAGTTAGTGGCATTATTCTATATCATGCTAAATCATGCAAATCTCTGGTTCATCCGCTATCACATCCGTATCATTTGGTGACAACAACAGCGTTGCTGTTAAGTACACTACTAACGATAAGGAGTATGGATTCACAGCGAAAGATCAGAATGTGATTAAGGCAGGTCTTGAGACTACCATTTCAAAAGGTGAGTCTGTTGGTCGCTTAATTGCTGGTTACCGTAGAAACGGTCAACTACAAGCAGTTTGATCTCCAAATACAACTGAATACTTTTAATTATTAATTTAATATAACCCCTATTGAGTAGGGGTTTTATTGTATCTACACACTTAAGGAGTTTATTAAAATGTCATGTGACAATCATTTAGATTATCATACTGTCTGGGAGGCAATGAACTCTTTAGATGAGGAGATAAGAAACTTTCAACAAGCGATTGAAATGTCAAACGATTTGTTGACTGAGGCAAAAGAGCATGGTAATGAGTCTATCATAAAGACTGCTGAATTACTACAACGATATGTTGACTGGCAATGGCATAGGTTAGAGTCAGTTGGTGTAACAGCGTGGAATGAGACTGTTGTTAAGTTGAAGGAGTCAGAGGAACCACTTGTGATAAACACAGGAATGAGTACCGAGTCAGCAGTATATGATGTTGACCCATCACAGTTCATAACTAATGATGATTATACATTAAGTGTTCCTGATGATATGACAGTCAGTATAAACACAGAGCAATATTTACCTGAAAATGGTACTGTTGCTGAGATTCCAGGAATTGACATTAGTAACCTAGGTTATGCTGGTCTCACTCCTGAGAATCTATCAATAGATACTGATGATATCATAACAACTGGTATTCATACTGACTACTTAAATGATGCAGCATATGGACTAGGTGAGGATACACAACAAGCAGATGAGTTATGGGATGCAGTTGGGTTTAATCCTGATGAAGAACCAAAACCATAATTGTCACAAGCACCCTTAACAGGGTGCTTTTTTATGTTATAATACTATTATGGAAAGACAAGATCGCTTCACTAATTTAATCAAGCACTCATTTGGTGGACAACGTGAGGAGATATTGATGTGTCTTGAGAATGATGAAGGATATAAGTTTGATAGTGCTAAGTTTGGTGAGCGAGTAGCATTTATAACTGAGGATACTAAAGGTGTTGCATCCAATGGTGGATGTGCTTTTGATTGTAAGGATGGAACTGAAGCAAAGGCATTATTTCTAGGTCAGACATATATGTGTCCTGTTTGTTCGTCTAAAAATAATTATTATTCGTCTAAATGTACATCGTGTGGATCTACTGAACGTGTTGATCCTAACGATACAAGGTGGGGAATAGATTGTGAAGCACACGTCAAATATTATGGTGAGATACCCAACTACGTCTTCAGTCACATTCAACCATTAAATAGAGATCTTGATGAACTCAAATTTAGACTAAGAGTTTTTCGTGTATCTGCATCTGAACCGTATTTTACTTCGTGTTTAGAGTATCAACATAAGCATGGGTCTAAACCACATAAAAATTTCATGCCTTTTGGCAGAGATTTCTATATGTCATCACCTAGTAGATTGATAGATTGTTTTATTACTGTTTATCAATCAATTGTAAATGTTGAGTACGTGTATTATAACCTAGACAACAAATTAAAATGCTTAAATATTCCTATTTCAAAGTTTACCAAGAAAGAGTTAAAACAATTGACTGTTAGAAATGGAAAGGTTAGTGTTAATGAAGCAGTGAATGTACTGGGAGTGAAGAAATCAACTCATGGCAAATTACGTGGACAACTTAACAGAAACAAAAATCATGTTTGACTTTGAACTAACATATAAGAACCAAGATTGTCTTGAATTCTTATCAACAATTGAAGAAGGATCTATTGACTTAGTGTTAACTGATCCACCATATTACAGGGTAGTTAATGATAGTTGGGATAATCAATGGTTTACATCTAACGAGTATTACAGTTGGTGTAAACAATGGATTGAAGAATTGAGCAGAATATGTAAATATAGTGCTTCATTCTGGTTGTTTGGTTATCCTCAACAACTAGCACATTTACTGCCAGTAATTATAAAGAATGGGTGGACATTTAGACAACAGATAGTAATAGATAAGGGGATAAGATCTGTTGCTGGTAGAACATCTAAGAATCTTAAAATGTATCCAACTGCGACTGAATCTATCTACTATTTTCATTATGAAAGCAGAGATATTATCAGGAGTTATTTACAATCAGAAAGACAAAGATTGGGTCTTAATGGTAAACAATGCAACCAAATACTAGGCAAAGCAACAACTGGAGGAGGCACATTTGCATGTATCGCAAGCGAGAAGAAACCACTTGAACATAGAACTTATCCTACTAGAATTGACTGGACTAAGTTACAATCAGTGATGAACTTACCAGACTATGATGATCTAGTTTACAAGTTTAATTTACAATCAGGTCTAACAGATGTGTGGACTGATATAAACTTTTATCATAAAGATAAGAAGATACATAGTACACAAAAACCCTTAAGTTTGATGCAAAGAATAATAGAAACTTCGTCAAATAAGGGTGATAAAGTGTTAGATATGTTTGCTGGTAGTGGTTCAACTGCGGTTGCATGTAAAGGTCTTAATAGACATTTTACAGGTTGCGAAGTTGATAAACAATATTATAATGACTCACTTGAAAGAATAAACAATTCGTGTGTAGGTTGTTTAACTGGCACACCCGACAGTGAAAATCCATTACTGTCTGCTATAATATAAACATCATCGGGTTAAAACCATGGACACACCTAGTATTATGCTAGAAACTGAACATCACATGATGGAAATTGAGTCACAATTATATGTAACAATCAAACGATTCTGTCAAGAAAAGAATATTACTCTTGACTATTTTATGTTTGAATTTATGAATTTTGACCCTGAATCAGGTGATGGAAATGTTATTTAACAAGCATGAATCTGATTTAATTGTTTACTGTCTTGAGCAACAATCTATTGATTTCAATGAGATTGAAGAACAAGATATGACATCAATTATTAACAAATTACGTCTACAATCACTGTCAATTACTAACAACAACCGAGGTTAATTATGTCCAACGGATTATTAAACAGTTACACATTTGAAGCAAAGAAAATTGTATATTATTCTGTAACTGTTGGTGCAGATACTAAAACTGAAGCAAGAAGAATTGCACAAGATTTTGAACATTGCCAACATTATGAAGAGGTTGAGTATATAGATAGTGACCAATATAAGGTAGGTAAAATGTTAGAAACAACTGATGAAAGGTGGTTA
>CEUA01005179.1_pt1 | contig 21105 bp, 12 predicted proteins | sample 361541 | NCBI WGS metagenome assembly CEUA01 (sample SAMEA2623079, study PRJEB7988) | marine metagenome | isolation source: saline water (ENVO:00002010), including
AAGGTGGAGACTACAAGCTAGGTATATACATGAGAAGAATGAAAGGACTAGAAGCAAACGGATAGCACAAACAAAACTCTTATGGATAGCAGATAAGTTTAAAGATGAGGATGAAATATATTTCCCACAACAATTAGATTTTCGTGGTCGCTATTACTCAAGGCCACCGTTCTTAAATCCTCAAGGTAATGACTTGGCTAGGAGCTTACTTGTCTTTGCTCATGGCACACCTATCAAGAATGAGGATGATCTCAACTGGCTACGTATACATGGTGCAAATCTATATGGATTGAAGTCCACCTTTAATACACGCATTGACTGGGTACTAGATAAAGAACAGCTAATCACTGGAGCTGGCAATGATCCTTGGCTTAACGCTGAGTTTTGGCTGAGGGCTGATAAGCCGTGGCAATTCCTATCCTTTTGTCGTGCTTACTATCTCTTTCAACAAGAGGGCTATGGACATATCTGTAATCATGCCGTGAATTTAGATGCCACTTGCTCAGGGATACAGCACTACAGTTCTTTACTTGGCAATCAAAGGATGGCTAGCATGGTCAACCTTGTTAACACTGACCAACCTCAAGATATATATGGTGAAGTGATCAAGAGAGTTAATGAAAGACTAAGAGATCACTCTGATAAGAGAGCTAGAAGATGGATGGAACTGCAACCTGATCGCAGCTTGGCTAAGAACATAGTCATGTGTACTCCATACTCAGCAACACGCACTGCCTGTTATTACTTTGCTTACGATTGGGCGCAGAAAAGAGGGAAAGAATTATATACACATGGAGGATGGACTACTAAGAAGGGAGCCATGACAACAGTTCACTTCATGGCAAAGATCCTCCATGAGGAGGCGACTGCCTTGATCCAGCCAGCGGTCAAGGCTATGCAATGGTTTAAATCCATTGGTCGTAAAGCTGGCCAACAAAACAAACCACTTACATGGTTGAGTCCTAGTCAACTACCTGTTGTCCAGGACTATAAGGACATAAGGAAAACACGTATTCAATTGAACTATCTATCTGATGTTCACTTAGATATACGTGCTAACGAGGAGCTAGAAGATTTGGATACCAAACGTATGGCTAATTCACTTTCGCCTAACGTCATCCACTCCCTTGACTCTAGTCACCTTGCCTTTGCTGCTATCCATGCACACATGAGTGGTATCAACAACATAGGAGGTATCCATGATTGCTTTGTAAGTACACCAAGTGAGATGAGTCAACTAAGAGACTCAGTTCGGTGGACATTTGCTGAGATGTATAAACAACCTTGGCTTAGTCACATCACAACCCACCTCACCAATCAAATCGACACAACTAAAGGGAAAGAGTTACCACCTACTCCAGTAGCAGGTGACTTCGATCCATCATCAGTTAAACATTCAACCTATTTCATCACATGAATCCCAAAGACTTTATAACTCCAGTGTGTAACTTGAGTTATGCCTTTATCACTCCACATAAACTATCAACCATTGAGGAGAATGATCCAAGATGGGAGATCACTGGCATCATCCCTCTTGATAGCCAAGGAAAGCCAACTTCTAAAGAAGCAGAAGCCTTTATCTCTAGCATTGAAGGATACTTTGATGACTATAAGAAGGAACTAAAGGCTGCTAGTCCTGACAAGAAGTTCAAGCTTCAAGAGTTTATGCCGTTTGGCTATAGATACTGTGACGCTAAGACTCTTAAGCTATTAAAGAATGATGAGCTTGATCAGTTTCAAGGCCAACCATTAGAAGCTTACGTTATTAAATGTAAGAGAAAGCAGAAGGGAGTAAACAAGAAAGATGGCTCAACCTTTGAACGCAATGCTCCCTTGCTAGCTGATGCTAATGGAGTAGAAATTTCATCAGAGAAATCAAAGCCATTAGCCAACATAGATCCCACATCAAAAGGGAAGATAGCTTTCAATGCTTCACCCTATAACCACACTGGCTCAGGTGTAGGCCTTGCACTTAATCTAAATGCAGTACAAGTAACATCATTTGTCGAGTACCAAAAACAAGGGGGATCAACAAGTAATCCCTTTTCCAAAGAGGAGGGCACGTTCACGCAGGAAGACGCACCTTCATGCAACCCCTTCTCATCCTCAGATGAGGACGCATCCACCTTCTAAATATAGAAGTAAGTTCGAGGCTGGTATTGCAGCCAGCCTTGACAAGCGTAGTGTCTCATTCAGTTATGAATCCCTTGTCCTTGAATACAAGTGGGAGGGCAGGTATAAACCTGATTTCATTCTTCCCAATGGTGTAATCGTAGAGACTAAGGGATTCTTTTCACCAACTGATAGACGCAAAATGCTATGCGTGAAAGCTCAACATCCACACTTGGATATAAGACTGTGCTTTCAAAACGCCAAAGACAAGATCAGCCGTGCCAAAAGATCTATTACTTATGGTCAGTGGGCTACAAGAAATGGATTCAAATGGAGCAGCGGCATTATCCCTGATGATTGGTATGACTCCAACAACACACAGTAAACACATCTCAATCAGAGATGGAAAGCAAACTCTTGTTGATGATTATGCACTGATCGAAAAGAAAGATCGGACTGGTCGTGCTGGTAAGAACATCAAGTGTCCTGAATGTGGTCATGTTCAAAGGACATATCACTTGGCATGGTCAAAGTGTTCTTGTTCTGGATGCGGGCAGTACATCACTAAATACAACGGCTGGTTAATCGACCAACTATGAACACTCAACAACGTATCGACTACGCATCCAAGCGTATAGATGAATTGCGTCTACTCATTAAACATTGGGAGAAACATGAAAGAGAAAAGCAAGTACCTAAGAAAGAGTCCATGCCCTGAATGTGATAGCAAGGACAATCTTGCATGGTTTGATGATGGTCATGCTCACTGCTTTGGATGTGGCTATCAGTATCAACCCAACAAGAAAGAAAGCAAACCCTTCACACCTAAGAAACCTATTATGAATCCCTTCAAGAAAGAGAAGGTAGTTAAACCACTGATCCCTAAAGATCGGATAGTTTATAAAGCCTTACCTAAAAGAGGAATCACTAAAGAGACGTGCGAACTATTTGAATATGGACTGTCTGAATACAACGGCCAGCCCGTTCAGGTTGCAACCTATCAAGATCACACTGGCAAAGATGTAGCTCAACATCTCCGATTCAAAGACAAGAAGTTCATTTGGTTAGGAGATATGTCAAAGATTCAATTATGGGGACAACGCTTATGGAGACAGACTAATCAGAGTCAAGTCTTCTGTGTTGTAGCAGAAGGTGAACTTGATTGTCTCGCTGCTTCACAGATTCAAGGCAATAAGTTTCCTGTCGTTTCATTGCCGAGTGGAGCGCAAAGTGCTAGCAAATATTTAGTAATGAATGAGCTATGGCTCGCTGGACATCTTCGAACAGTTCTATGTTTCGACAACGATCAAGCAGGTAATGACGCTGCCCTCAAAGCAACAGAAGTTTTGGCTGGAGTACCTGTCGCTATTGCACGACTGCGAGAATTCAAGGACGCAAATGAAATGCTCCTTGCAGGAAAAGGAGATGAACTTAAGGACATATTATGGAAAGCTATCCCCGTTAAACCAGAAGGAATAAGGGATAGTGCTGACTGTTGGGAGGAGGTAATCAAGAAGGGTGCTGACTCTATCTGTACCTATCCGTGGCCAAAGTTAAACCACATGATGCGAGGGATCAGACGTTCAGAGATGAATCTGATTACGGCAGGTAGCGGTACTGGTAAGTCCAGTATGTGTAGGGAATTAGCTCATCACTTTCTAACTAGAGGACTGAAGGTTGGATATATAGCACTAGAAGAAAGTATCCAACGCTCATTGCAAGGGATCATTGCAGTAGATCTATCCAAACCTATACACCTTGACTCCTCCCTGGTAGAAGAGGAGGAACTAAGAGAATCCTTTGATCGTCTGTGTTCTACACACCGACTACATTTATACGATCACTTTGGTTCAATGGATCCTGATACGTTGTGTCAACAGATTCAGTACCTTGCGAAAGTAGAAGGAGTAGATGTTGTCTTTGTTGACCACATCACCATTGTGGTTAGTGGACTCGACAACGTGGACGAGAGAAGGAGTCTTGATATCACTGTCACTAAGCTCAGGCAAATCGTTGAAGCTACTGGCATAACCCTCTTTCTCGTCTCTCATCTCAAACGCCCAGAAGGGAGAGGCCATGAGGAGGGAACCAAGGTTTCTCTTAGCCATTTAAGGGGATCACATAGTCTTGCTCAATTATGTGACGGATGTATTTCAGCGTCCAGAAATCAGCAAGGAGACGCTGCCGAACGTAGCGAACTGCAACTTGCTGTATTAAAGAATCGACATTGCGGTTCAACAGGTGAGGCCGACAAGCTTCTGTACTCAGAACAAACAGGCCGCCTATCCACTCCACTATTTAATTAACCCACCATGACTTTATTACTAGATGCCGATTGGCTTGTCTATTCATCCTGTTGTGCATGTGAGCATGACTATCGCTGGGATGAGTGGCATCATTCACTTCACTTAGACGAGAAAGAAGTACACGAACTGATTCAATACAGAGTTGAACAGTACCAAGGTATAGCTGAAGACTCAGGTCAAGTAATCATGTGCTTCAGTGAGTACCCAACCTTTAGGCATACACTCTCTCAAGATTACAAAACAAATAGGATAGGTAAGCGCAAACCTTTAGGATTAAAGAGAGTAATAGAACAAGTCGCTGACTACTATCACTCTGTTAGTTTCCCTAACCTAGAAGGTGATGATGTTATGTCGTTACTTGCTACCGGTGGACGATATGATAATCCAATAATTGTTTCTGTTGATAAAGATATGCGAGGTGTACCGTGTACCTTGCTAGCTAAAGATGATCTTGAATTAGTAACAAGAAAGAAAGCAGATAGAAATTGGATGTTACAAGTATTACAAGGTGATGCAACTGATAACATTCAAGGACTAACAGGTGTTGGCCCTAAGACCGCTGAGAAATTATTAGGAGATTTGGAATCACCTAAAGATATGTGGAACAAGGTAGTAGAAGAGTACAAAAAGAAAGGGAGGACTTATGCTGATGCTGTTATGACTGCTCAACTAACACGCATCTTGCGTGATGGAGAGTACGATCATGTAACAGGTGAAGTAAAATTATGGGAACCAATTTATGAATGAAGAAGACCTATGGCCTCCCATTGAGGAGGCCTTAATTAAGAAGTTAGATGAAATATATCCTGAGAAATGTCCTGACTTAGAAGCAAAAGATAGAGATATCTGGCATTATGGAGGAGCAAGGAGTGTAGTGCGGATGCTCATATCCGTCTATGCTGATCAAAACAATCAAGGAATTTAGTTATGTGCGGAGGAGGAAGAAAGTCGCCACCACAAGACGACAGGATGCTCAACCTGCAAAGGGAGCAGATGGCAGAACAGAAACGTCAATACGAGGAGCAGAAGGCTGAACAAGAGAAGCGTTATGCAGAACAGAAAGCAATATCAGAAGCACCTCCAGCTCCACCTCCAAGTCCAGTCGCTGAGTCAGCAGCAGCAGCACTAGAAATTAATGCAGGTGGTACGGCTAGTTCTTCTGGAACTGGAAGACGCAAGGGATATGGCAGGAAGAAATTACGTACTGACTTACAGGCTGGGAGTGGTTTAAATATTCCATAAATGGAACTGACCTTAACAACTGATGTTGATGCAGTAGCTTCTAAATCTTCTGACTTGAAAGAAGATGACGGCACTGCCGCTGCTAGATACCAACAACTATGTACGACAAGAGATCCCTTTCTCCAAAGAGCAAGGGATTGTAGTCGTGTAACTATTCCATCCCTTGTCCCTGACTCTCATCAAGGAGATCACGGTAAATTAAAAACACCATATCAATCTGTTGGTGCACGTGGACTAGCTAACCTCAGTACCAAACTAGAGCTAAGTCTCTTTCCTCCTAATACACCTTTCTTTAAATTAGAAATAGATAGTCTCTTACTTCATGGTGAGGATGTAGATCCTGCAATGAAGACTGAGCTAGACACTGCCTTGGTAAAGGTAGAGCTAGCTGTAATGACAATGCTAGAAACCATGAGTGCACGTGCTTCAATGCATGAGGCATTCAAACAATTAATTGTTGCAGGTAATGTTCTTCTTTATGTAAACCCAGAAGGGATAAGAGTTATACACCTTGAAAGATATTGTGTAGTACGTGATCCAATGGGATCAGTTACAGAGATAGTAGTAGAAGAGGAAGTATATCCTGAAGCATTACCAGAAGGATTCTTACCTGATGACTTCACTACTCAGGAGAAGACTGGCCCTACTAAGAAGTCACTCAAGATCCATACATGTGTTCACTATGAGAATGATGAATGTTATTGGTATCAAGAAGTAAAGGGCAAGAGAATTCCTGGGACTGAAGGCCACTGTCCTGAAGAATGCTCACCATTTATCGCATTAAGGTGGGAGCGAATTGATACAGAAGAATACGGACGTTCATATATAGAACAGTGGTATGGAGATTTAACTGCGCTCGAATCTCTTTATCAAAGTGTGCTTGAAGCAAGCGCAGCAATGAGTAAGGTTTTATTCCTTGTCAATCCAAATGGAACTACACGACCACGCACTCTAAGTAATGCAGCCAATGGTGCGATAGTTCAGGGATCAGCTAATGATGTAACTGTTCTCCAAAGTCAAGGCAAACTAAATGATTTGCAGTTAGCAAACAATACAATTGATAGAATTGAAAGTCGTTTGCAGTTTGCTTTCCTACTTAACACTGCTATTCAAAGGCCAGGAGAAAGAGTAACAGCAGAAGAAATAAGATATATGGCACAGGAACTTGAGACTTCAATTGGTGGTTTGTATTCCATCCTGACTCAAGAGCTACAACTACCACTAATTAGAAGGCTTATGTATATCTTGCAGAAACAAAGGAAGATACCTTCAATGCCTACAAGTAATAAGACTGGAGAAGCAATGGTTAATCCTAAACCTGTTACTGGACTTGAAGCTATTGGCAGAGGTGACGATAGAAATAAACTGGTTGAATTTATAGGCACTGCAAACCAAGCATTAGGTGCAGAGATAATGATGAAGTATCTAAATATGGAAGAAGCACTGCGAAGATTAGCTGCCAGTGCTTCAATAGATACGACCAACTTAGTGAAAACTTCTGAGCAACTACAACAAGAAGCTCAGGCCGCTGCTCAACAACAACAACAGATGCAGCAACAAGAGCAAATGCAAGCTCTAATGACCTCACCAGCCGCTGCTCAAGCGGTTAAAAACTACACAGAAAAAGGTGCACCCTATGGCCCCCAATACTCAGCAGGAACTGACCCCGCCAAAGAAGGCGGAGGAATTGCAAACGTCCTCCCAGACACAGACGCAGCCAACGAAGGCCTCCCCAGTGGAGAAACCTAAAGTCGAGCCAGCGGTAGCACCCAAGGAGTTGATCATCCCAAAGGATGCAAAGATTCAAGCTCCTAAAAAGAAAGTCATTACTCCACCTAAAGTCACCAGAGATTCTAAATCTGGCGACATTGTAATCTCCTAATTATTTACCCATGCCTGAAGCAATCACTATCAAGGAGGAGCAGACTTCTGCTCTCTCCCCTGAAAACGAACAACAACTACAAGAAGAACTTAAAGGCAGTCCAGCCGATTTGTCTTCTTCAGAGTCTCAACCACAAGAAGAGAACAAACTTCTTGCTGGTAAATATAAAGACGTTACTGAATTAGAGAAAGCTTATGAAGAGCTTCAAAGAAAAACATCATCCCCATCAGAGGAAGAGCAACCAATTGCTGAAACAACAGAAGGTGAAACACCTCAAGAGATCTATGGCAAGTGGGTAGGTGATCGGTTTGAAGAGGCAGGTGTTGATTATGTAGAGATGAATGAACACTTCCAAAACAATGGAACATTAACTGAAGAACATTTCACCAAACTTGAAGAGGCTGGCTTTGGTAGGGAGACAGTTGATGCTTATCTTGCTGGCTTAGAACAAAGAGGAAAGATCACTGAGAATCAAGTCCTTCAAATCAAAGAAGAATATGGTGGAGATGTAGGTTATGCGAACATGATGGAGTGGGCTGGTACTACTTTATCTGACGCAGAAAAAGAAGCCTTCAGTCTCTCTCTTAAGAGTCCGAACATTGAAGTTATAAGACTGGCAGTTGCTGGCTTACATAGTAAGTATGCAGCAGCTACAGGTACTGAAGGAAAACTAATTGGTGGTCGAACCCCTGTCGCAACAGGTGATAAGTTTGAATCACATGCACAACTAGAAGCCGCAATGGGTGATCCTCTATATGCTTCTGATCCTGCCTATAGAGATAAGGTTATTAAGAAGCTACAACGCTCTACGATTATGTAGTTAGCTGTACTTGTACTTTGTTTTTAGTGCATTAATTTTATCTGTATCTGTTATCAGAGTTACGGTGCAGGTGCTGTTACTTAACTTAGTACCATCATCTGCATCATCTGTTAACAGGATTCCTTTCTCTATAATTCCAAAACGTATATGTTTTTTGGGATCAGTTTCAGCATCAGGGGCAGCACCATGATTAGGGCCTTGGCCCCAGTCTTCTACTGTTCCTGTTGGAGCAATGGTATAAAATTTTGGCATAGTAATTAAGATCCAGTGAATGCACCTAAGCGTAATGCACCAGTGCTATAAGATCCACTATCATTGACTGGGTTCTGGAACCAACCTGCATAACCACCCTGATAGCAAGTTCCAGACTTACCTATAAACAGCCATCCTTCTTCACCTGTACTGTTGTTACCAACGAAAGCAATATCTACTGCGGCTTCTGGTTGACTGAATACAGGAGTCCAATGATCAAGGTAAACACTACTACCAGTGAACTGAGCTTCTTCATCTCTCTCATAGTGATAACCAGGTTTGTAACTATTCCAGTAACCAGTTAGAAAAACATTGCCATTCTCGTCTAAGCACATACTTCTGTTAGCTGTGTTTTCCCAGTAACCATTAGTAGCAACCTTGACAATCTTACCAATTGTTAAAGCTTGATAGTTGGTATGAGTTGAATCTGAGAATGTATACTGTGTCCCAGTTTTTTCATTAGGTCTACTGTTATCACCACCAACTTCTTGTTCACCGAAATCTCTAAATGATGCTTGTGCTCCACCCCAGTTACCTGCATCAGATGCTGACGCATTGTTAGAAGTTGAAACTCCTGTGCCTTGATTACCATAAGCATTATTTCCAAAGGCATAAAGCTTAGGCTCATTAGAATCACCACCATCTGTAATTACAAAGACACATGGATAGCGTCCTCCTTCCAGCCACATTGAAATAGCTTTTTGATTATCACTATTGAATGTTGTAGCAGAGTCAGTTATCTGTGCAAAGTCTGATCTGTTCAGACCATCAGAAGAAGCTATCCCTGCATAGCCACCATACTCTTCCATGTATCCACAACCATGAACAGTGCCATCAGTACACATGGCAAATGTCAAACCGACAGTGCCTCCTTGTGTGCAAATTACATGGTCTACAACTTTTCCATTAATAGAACCACTCGTATTATCTGAAGCACATTGGGGAGTACTTGCCGCAGCAGTGCTGCTATTACCAAGTTGTCCATAACCGTTATAACCCCATGTATATAATTTCCCGTCTTCATTAATTGCAGCATAATGTGAAGTCGCACTTCCATGATCTGAACAAGTTACATAGAGAACTTTCTTGCTATCAAATGCACTCTTATCACTAGAGATGGCCTGGAAGTAGTAAGAACTACTAGCACCGTTTCTACCTAAGTTGTAGTTACCACCATATCCAACTGTATATACAATTCCATTCGTATCTATAGCTGCACAGTTTTGATAATCACCATCTGTATAAACATTAGCAGCTCCAGAAAAAGCAATCTGACTAATCTTTGGATAGTTAGCACCTGTTAACTGAGTGCCAGAATCGTTATAGAAAGGAACTGGAACACCTTCAAAATAATTGTAATTGGCATTGCCATTACCAGATAATCCATAACCATTATATCCGTGGAAAAAGAGCATTCCATTTTCCATTAAAGAGTATCCAGTTCTCCAGTCTTTATGCATTTCCATAACTCTTGGACGTTGTGTCGAAACCGTATATCCAAGATCTTTACCACTTATATCTGTTAGAAAATGTGCATAGTCAGAATGACCAGCTAACGCCTTATACCAAAAGGCAGGCATTCTATAACAGCTAGGACTATAGTTAGGGTAAGTCTGCATTCCGTATGGTGTTCCAACTCCAGCACCCATACCATAGGTATAAGCATTAGTGTCGTGATAAGGGTTACCCCAGTTAATTGGATTACCATCAGAAGTAATAATTCCACCCTGTCTATACGCACTACCGCTTACTGAAGATCCATACTTTTGTCCCTTACCAAAAGCTCTAGCCCAAGAAGGAGTAGCTCTTAAACCTTCTGTATATGTGTTGTAGTCACTATTAAATAAATGAGCTGAACATGGCCCATCAGCACTTGATTGATCATGTCCACATCTTCTGGTCTTACCTACTCCTTCTTCAAAATCTGTTACTGGATCATTGAATTGATAAGTTGCACCACTTGTACCACCGCCACTCCATTCAACTGTGTGGCGCATATCAATAACAGTAAGTGTCGCTATATCTCCCTGGTTTGCTTCATCTCTTATGACAACTGAGTTTGGTGTTGAAGCATTAGGTTCAAAAACAATTGTTCCTCCATTTGTAATACTTACAACATCAACCCCTTCATCTGTTGTTAAGCGACCACCTGAACCAGCACCAGAATAAGAACCATCAGCAGGGTCTTTAAATGAATAAGTTAATCCGTTAGTTGCAAAGACAAAAGTATATTTTTTCCCTCTAGTTAAGGTTGGTGTTGCTTGCGTTGTAGCGTCACCTAAAAGAAGAGTACCGTTTCCATGCGTTGCATTTGTTTCATGGATATTCGCATATCTTCCTGAGGTTGTATTAACTACATAGTCAAAAGTATTTCCACTAGTAAGAGTTTCGTATGGATCTTCTTTTGCCTTAAGTGTTTGACCTTTAGTTCCAATAGGGAAACGAATAAGATTATGTTCTTTATCTCTAGTTGCTAAATCTCCTGATGTGGTTGTAACTGCTTGAGGTGCTGCTGGTACAACGACATCCCAGTTAGCTGTAACTGTAGGAAGGTTTCCAGAAGCTGCTGCTACTTGCTTATAGATATACCAAGCATTGAGATATGTTACTAAATCGCCAGGATAATACGTAGTGCTTGAACTATATGCTCCGAGATGTTGAAGCCCTTGCGTTATCTTTTCAAACGCAGAGCTGACGTTGGGTGCTGTAGTGTTTGAGCTAGCAACATCTGTTACACAGACGTAAGCCGAGTTCAAATGATAGACAACATCATCAGATTCATATGCTGTACTTGTAGTCCACTGTCCTTGCCATGTGAACTTGAGTTTACCTAAATCAATTTGTGCCATGCTAAGTCGTTACTCTGATGGAATAATCCCCAAGATAGGGAACCTTTTTAACTGTGCCTAGCATAGCGTAACCATTAGCAGAGTTACTAGCTTCTCCTCTCCAACCTTCAATAGATAGATATTTTGCATTTGAATAAGTATAAGTAGTACTAGGTGCACCAAGAGAAATTGTTATTATCCCTTCTGATGAATAAACGTCTGACCATTTCGACGGGTTATAAACGATACTGCCTTGAGTTGTAATAGCAGCTCTAATTGATTTAATTGGTGATTTACCTGATCTTGTATCTGGTTCGATATGAAGAGTGCAAGCTTGTGTGTAATTTTCAAGTGAGAAATTATCTACATCAGCAGGATGTTGGAAAGAAAAATATTGTTTAGCTGTTGAACTACAATCAATAGTTGGATAAGTCATAGTGTATTCATCACCTGCATCATCTGCTGCATTAGTCCCATCATCATGTTGTAATAACATTTTCAAATGACCATCTGCATCTACCCATATTCTTAGAGGGCCACCATCACTTCCCCACTTAGCTTCACCCCAACCTGCATTGCCTGTTCTGTTTGTAGGCATAGGGAATACACCGTCATAAAACATATCTCCGAAACCAATAAATAAATTATCTACTCCCTTGTATTGATAGTCTGATTTTTTATAAACAACGTCATGTTTTTCATTCATTAAGCTGTAATCCATTAATAACTTACCTTCTGAATCTTTTTTAAATCCATACATGTGTGTCTTCTTCGCTGCTGATTGTGCTTGTGTCGCATAGCTACTAGCAATTGAAGAGTAAGTTGTTGCTGTATTAGCTGATGTACTAGCTGATGTTGCTGACGCTGCCGCTGCTGTTGCAGATGCTGCCGCTGTTCCAATACCTGCGTCGTAGTGTGCTTTCGTTACTGCGTCTTGAGCATCAACTGGATCTGCTAATCCTGTTAGACGCTTTGCATTCATAGGCAGATTCGCAGTTGGGTTAACTGTTCCATCTGCTTTCAATACACCTGTTACCAAACCATCTGCATAATTTTTTGTTACTGCATCCTGAGCATTCTGAGGATCTTGGACATTGATAACAGGTTGGTTATTAGCATCTAAACCTTGAGGCGACCAGGCAACACCAGCATTTACGACATCATCTAGTTCCTGTGTTGCATATAAAAGTTGGAGGTTGGCTGTATCTAAATCTGCTGCTGTAAGAGTAGACCCATCAACGAAATCAACAAGAGGAGTACCAAGGCTAGTTCCTCTCTTAACAATGACCGGCATCCCAGTCTTAGGAGCACCCGACGCTTTCTGTGTTGTAGTGTCTGCACTTAAAGAGTCGAATTCAATCGTTGAGTTATTAACCCATGAGTAAGCAGTAGTTGCCACATAATTAATCGTGACGACTAAGTGATCCTTTTTTACGTAAGGGAAGGGAACTGCAAACTGTGTGGTTGTATCATCACCAGTGCCAGTCCAAGAAGCGTAGGGCATAAGAGATTAAGAGACGAGTGACCTCCATGCTTCTAGATTACTTTGTGGTCCGAGGTTGTCACTATTCATATTCTGCTCATCTTGTCTTTTCTTCTTCAAGTCTACTAGTTCTTGCAATTCAGGATTCCTTTCTAAGAAGATCTCCTTTGCTCTGCTCTTGTAATACTTAATTGTCTTATATAAATAATTAACTCTTTTACTTGCATGATGTATGTTTGCTCTTTCCTTCATCTCACCTGTCTCCTCATCTCTACCTAATCCCATCTTTGGTAATGCCTTGTATTCGTCACTCGTACTAATGATCCTTGACAATTCTTCATGCAATGTTAAACCATCTTCATTCCTTACTTCTTGAGTTCCGATAGTAATTAATTCATTTAGTTGCTTAGTATTTAAAACAACATTCTTTACTCCAAGTATTCTTCTATCCCAAATAAGGAAAGTAGCACCTTGTCCTTGTAGCCTAGCCATTTCTTCATCAACTATATCTGTTGATTTATTCCTAATCTTGAATGAAACTAATGGATTAAATACTCCATTTATCATTTTAAAAGGATCCCATAAATGCTGACTTAAACCTGATCCCAGATGACCATCTATTACTATTGGCTCACCTGTTATTTGATGTAAAACTTGAGGCTGAGTTAAGGAACAATAAGGCATCTTTGCACATATTCCGTTAATAGTATTCGCTACTGTTGCTAGTGGTCCAGGCAAATTACTTTCATTGATCTGTCTCATAGTTGGATCAACTGATGTCTTCATTTGTTGTATCACTTGTGGCGTTGCACCTCCTACTAATAACTGCTCTAACCAATATCCAGCAGGATTTCGTTGTCCAGTAATATCAGCTCTAGATCCGGCAGTAAGTGTATCTTCAAAATCAGTCGCTAACTCTAGGAGATCATGCAGTGCTTTAAGAGAACTTCTTGAGATTTGACCAACGGTTGATTCTACGATTGCTGCTCTTGCCGCAGCAAGATGAACGGCCATTAAAGTAGTTAAATCATCATTATCTTCTGTTAGTTGCTCAGAAGGAATCTTCTCTAGATAACTCATATAACTACCAACAAGACCTAAGATTGGAGCAGCAGCATCAAAGAAAGAAATATTTACGTATGGACCCCATCCACCAAAAGGTAGCTTTATTCTTACTGACCAAGGTTGCTTCCTTACCATTTCCCATTTCTTTCTTTCTCTGTAGTCGGTAGGCATAGCACCAGTAAATTCAACATGACCACTCCATGCTGCTAGGATTCCAGCCGATAAAAGAGCTGCTCCCACTCCATATTCTCCAAGTGCATTCGCTACAATATTAGGATCTTCATGATTAATATCTCTCCATGCAGTATCTATAAGATGTTGTCCCTGTCCTGTATATCTAATAGTTGCTTTAAATAAATTTAACTGTGTTCTATTTGTAGGAATAACAGCTCCTGTTATAGGAAACTCTTGTTCTAAACTTGCAATCTTTCTTGGTAAAAGAGTAATTCCTTGTCTAGCTAATTTAAATCCAATATTAACTTCGTGATTAAATCCTTTACCTTGATAGAAGTTTTCAGCATCAAGAGTAGTCTTTGCATAATCTTCTGCAAATCTAAGTTGTTCAGATACATTTTCTATACCTTCTTCTTGTGCTTTCTTTAATCCATATTGCCAAGTTCTTTGCTGTGGATCTACTTGTAATTTGTCTGTCATGTTTACATAATCCATCCAATTCTGTGCATATGAACTATCAAGATAGGCATCTTCAATTAATCTTCCATCAACAATCATATCAACCCATGTATCTTTCATTTGTTGATTTACTTTCTCAACAATTAAATTGAAGTCTTTCTCAGTTGGAGTTTTACCTTTCGCCCTTATTTTATGTATCTCCATCTCTAACAATCTAGCTCTCTCTGTTACTGGTCCAGTTATTGCATTTAAGAATGTATCAACAGCAGATAAACCTCTACGTGCACCAGCTTGAAAAAGGAAATGAGTTGGTGCAAACTTGTCTAAATGTCTAACAGCTAAAGCAATAGGATTCGCTGTTGGTTTTTCAAACCATTGTGGTCCTTTCTTCCTTCTTTTTTGTAAGGCTCTATTCTTTCCTCCTTGATTAAATTGTTCTTCAGATATTTTATTTCCAAGAAGATCTACACCTTCATATTCTCTAATCTTTGCATCTTGATAATGTTGCCGACCTGGATTAACTAAAGTCTCTCCTGCCATCCATGCTTCATTCGATAACCTAAGAGCATTCGAGATTTCTGCAATCATAAAGGCATATAACTTACTATCAATTTGACCTCTTATATTTGCTGATTCTGCCTCAAAATAATTACCCCTTTTCTTGGCAAGTCTCTGCATATGCCAATTACCTAGTTTCCTTGTCATAGGCATAGTTAGTAATCTAAATGATCCACCAAGTACAACTTTGCCCCATGTAGACATATTCAAGAACAAAGCACTTCTTCTGATATCTGCAATTGTTCTTTGCCATCCTGTTCCGTCAGGCATATGAGACAGAAGATCAGTCGCATCTCTCATATATAACTTGGCATCTTTCTTAGGTAAAGAATTAGCTTGATAAGCCATTTCTGCTAATTCATCTAAAGCTTCTTCAGCTCTAATAGTTAACTCTCCTTTATTAATTGCATCAATAATCTCAGGCTCTAACTTAGATTCTAAAAGTTCAGCAGCTTGACGAATTGCATCATTGACAAATCCTTTAAACTCAGTCTCACCATCAACTTCTCCTTCAACTCTTGCGCCCTTCTGTGGTGGAACAGCAGCCTGAGAACCAATAGCTCTGTTTGCTGCATTCGTATCAAAGAAAACTACGAAATCTCCAACTGCTTCTTGACTTAAATCAGTCGGGAATCTAACACCGTCATATCCATTCTTTAAGGCATAATCTTGTATTGCTAAAGCCTGTGCCTGACTTAAAACTTTCTTTCCATTAACTGTATCAACAGAAGGATCAACTCCTATTTCTGCCAAGATATCTTCTAATCGTTTATTTGTTTGGATTAAATCAAGGATGGCAATATCAACAGGAAGTTGTCCTTTTATAACTGTGCCAAGAGATCCATCTGTATTAGTTGTGAAGTAAACACCTTCTCCAAAGATACCTTTTTCTACTTGTAATCCTTTAGTCATTGCTTCTTCTACTAATTCATCTGATACATATTTATTAAGAGGAGTATTTGCCTGTAAAGTTAAAGGTTGTGTATCGAAATCAAGCTGTGTTGCTTGACCTAACTGACCCCACTTCCTAGTTATCTGTTCCCATACACGATTTAAAACAAGTTGATTAAGCCATAAAGCATTTAATTGAGCACCTAATTCTGCTTTCTTTTCAAGAGGTATTTCACCATCTCCAAGTAATTTAAGTTCAACAGCTACTTCTTTCAAACCTAGTTGATTCTGATCTCTAAGAATTCCAATTGCGACTGTTGTTACTAGATCCTTGTCAGAAGTAATATCACCAGCCCTAGCTTCTTCCCAAAGATTGAGGATCTTCTCTGTAGCCATCTCATTTGCTATTAATAATTCTTTTGCAGCGTGTATTAATTTCGTATTCTTATTTGATGGAATACCTGTTCTCTGAGCACGATCACCTATCAATTCATTTATTTGATCTTCAACAACTTTGCTGGATAAAATAATACCTTCTTCACTTAATGGTAAATATAATCTCTTGCCAGGAATCTTTGAATCATAACTTCCTTTAGCATTTTTACCTCTACTAATGAGTCTTCTTTGCTCAGACATCATTAACTCATGCAAGGTTGTAGAACCTTTTTCCATCTGAGCTTTTAAGACATTAACTCTAGCTTTAAAATCATCAGGATCAATTGGCTCAAGTGCTGGTAAGAAATCAATATCCTGAACTTTCTTATTAAATGCTCCAAAGTAATATCTTTCATCTCCAATTTTTAAACTACCAGCACCTGCTACCTTTCTAGTTGCTGCAAATTCTCCAGAAACAGTTGCCTCAAATAATTCATCCCATGTTTCATATCCTTTTCTTCCAAGCCATCTCTTAACCGTATCGACAAGTTGACCTAATTTCTGTAAAGGCTGCGCCCATGTAACATCTTTTCCAGGCAATAAATATTGACCTTTAACTTTATCCCATATCATTGCAGCATAAGAAATAACTTCTCCAAATCCTTCACTACCATTACGGATTGCCTCGGCCTTATGTGGAGCAGCAATTGCAGCTATTTCTCTTAAGTGTTTCTCACCTGTAAGGAGTAACTCAGCATCTGCTTTTGTATAAAATCTACGGAAGACAGCATGAGTAGCTTCATGGATAACCGTGAACATTTTCTCACTAAAGCTTGCAGGAATTCCACCGTAGAATTGAGCAACACGAATAATGTCATAAGCAGCTCCTCTTGGATCTGCACTATAAGCACCTCTTAAACGTATCCATTTACCTTCTTTTCCTTTTAAATTTGGATGTGCTGCGGCTTGTCTCTTTCCAACTTTTCCTAAAACTTCAAAAGGAAATTCAATTTTTCCAGCAGGAAAGATTCTTCTTGCAGTTCTTATTAATTCCTCTTGAGCCTTTAAATTAGCAAGTGGTCCTGCAAAGCTAGAATTAATAGTCTTATCTCCATATCCTTTTGTTGGGAATAAATCCAGATAATCCTCTTCAAATCTTTCTTTGAATTTTGCGAGTAAATCTCCTGGGTCTTTAGGATCAGTTATATCAAGATATTTACGTAATAGATCCTCGTCAATCTTCTCAAGAAGTTCTTTCAATCTTGCATCTTCTATATCAAAGGTCATCATTTCTGTGTTGCCACCGAAGCCCCATGTCTCTGTATCTTCTACCTTCCAAGTAGTACCAGCCTCATAATTTTCTTTCATCTCATTTCTAAGTAATATCCCAGTGTCAATGATTTGATCTCTTGGAATACCTAATTCTGCTTCCAACCAATACCAGAACTTATCTTTTGCGGTACTCTTATTAGGACTTGTTGCTATATAAATGGCCTTATCTACATCTGATTCCCATGTCAATTTCATCTTGCTATAAGTAGGAGCAGACTTTCCAGCCCAATTCTTACCCATAGAACTATCAGCAAAAGTAGGATTCTGTATTGGCTCTAATTTCAATGCTTCTTCTTTAAGTCCAAACCGTTCAAATACTTTCTTGAGAATTTTAGAATCTTCCCAGTTATCTATATTTGCTAATTCTTTATCAGCTTCTTTACCTGCTGCTATTACTCTTTTCTCTACATCTTTATAAATACCACCTAATTCTAACTGTAAGGCTTTTGTATAAATCTGAACTCGTTCAATATCTTCAATAGCTTTTTTCAGAAAAGCTTTACCAGCCTTCTGAACATAAGGAGCTGCTAATCTTCCAAATCTATCTGCCTTCTTTATATCTCTTAAAGCCTTTTGAGTACCTTCTTCAATAGCAACTCTTCCTATATTTAATAGATTAATAAAATCTCCAACAGTATTAATTGGTCCTAAACCTGGAGTCCTCTCGTCAAATCCATCAGAAAATTTTTCAAATGAATCTATTAGTCGATTGAAAGCAATTGAAGCTTGTTGGCTATCAGGTGCAGATCTAATAAATATATCAAGAGGAGTTTTCGGATCTGCCTTTGCCAAGGCTGTAACGGCTGGAGCTAAATCTTCTATTGGAATTTCATTTGGACGCTCAGTTAATAATTTCTGTATTTCATTAATAGGAACTTCTTCTGCATCAATTTCAACTACTTGATCTTTTACTGGTATTTCACCCCATATATCTTCTTCACCAAGCCAAGCTTTTGGATTCTCCTTAATTGCATCAATCAGTTCTGGACGAACTGTTGTCTTAGTAATACTTGTAGAAGGTGGAGTCGAATCAATTTTTCTAGGATCAGAACTAATAGCTCCATCTCTATCCAACTGAGTCAAAGCACTATCTTCTGATTTCTCTGGAATAACTTCTTTAAATTTAGTCTCATCCTTAACCTTAGAAGATACTTTTGGTTTCTTGCGAGGTTTTCTTTTCCTGTCAACTTTCTCTGTGAAATCCTCTACTTTTACTGCTGTATCTTCTATCTGTTTAGTAACAGCTTCATTATAAGAACTACGTGGAGCAGTACCTGGTGTCTCTGCCTCTTGCATTATTGCTTCTTCAATATCAGCAAGTCGTTCTTTCACTAACCTGGAGGCATTGTTACCCTTTAAGTTTGTTGCTATATCAGTTAATAAATTAGTGACAGGGCCATCAAGACCAGCAACTCTATTGAAGACATTAAGTACAGCTTGAGTTGCCTGACGTTGTTGCCGACTACCTTTAATATTAATGATATTGCCTTCAATCCCTTCTAACAACTCAGCTTGTTCTGCTCTAGTGGCTGGAGCTAATGCTCGAATCCTTGCTCTTAATTGTTTAACTACCTCAGTTCTAACTGTTAATAACTGCTTGATATTTGATTGTTTAAAGTAAGCACTTAGTTCAGGAAATACACCTTCTTCTATCCCAACTGTTGCATTCCTTGCCATCATAACGGCTTGTTCAATTCTTCCAATTGACCATCTTTGTTTTACTGCGAGCTTATAAATATCCATGACCGCTTCTGGACTAACTCCTTCAGCAGAACCAAGAGCCAATGCCTTAGCTAAACTCAATTCACCTGTACTTACTTTCCCAAATAAATCATCAGGTAATCTATTTAATCGAACAGCTTCAGCAACAAGTGAATTTTGAAGATTAATACCTTTAGCTGCTAAATCATCTAATGTATAATTATCATTTCTTAGGAACTTAGCAACATCTACAGATTGCATACTTCCTTTTAAACTTTGAGTCCCTGCAATGTTGATTAAAGCAGCTCTAGCTCTAGCTTCTTGCCACGTTCTAACATTAATAAATCTAGATAAAATATTACTTTGACCAGATCTCTTTGCAAGATCCAATCTATTATGACCATCAACAATATAAACTTTGCCAGGATCTCCGATTGTTCCATCAGTATCACGCCATAATGTAATTACTCCTGCCAATTCAGGATCAAATGCTTTGGCTCCTTTTAATGATCCACTGACACCTTCTGCTTCACCAACCCCAGATTCTTTAACTTGAAAATACTCAGGAGCTGTTGAAATTTCATCAATAGAAACATCTGATATTTCCCCAGGCAAAGGCTTACTTAGAGATTCATCAACACCAAATTCTTCATCTACTTCTCTTTGTAGAGGTGTTGATGTTTCATTTAATCTATTGATAGTTTCATTTAATTGACGAACAGAAGCTTCGACATCATTAGATAATTTCTTTAAATTCTCCTCTGTTGCTTTAATTGAAGTATCAAGCTCTTTCTCACTTGAAATATTAAAGTCTAATAAATCATCAGTATTAAAGTTGAAGCTAGGATCAGGTTTAGAATCAAGATCTATTATCTGTTGTTCTGTATATCCTGTCTCCCAATCAGGTTTTCTTATTTCTCCTGTTAACTTTTTATTTTTAATCCATTGTGAATATTTTCCTCCTGGACCCCAATCAGTAGCACCACTTCTTCCAGGTTGTCTGAGATGACTTTTATCACCTTTTGGTTGATCTGGTCCATGAAACCAAATTTCTCCAGCTTTAATTGATTTCTTAAAATTAGTAAGAAGATTTAGCTTAAGAGCATTGGCATCAAATTGAAATGCAGATGCGCCTAAGTTTCCAATTTGAGTCTTTAAATTAATACCTTTAGCTGCGTTATATCCATCCCCTAGAAATTCAAAAGGTATTCCAACCGGAGCCATTATTACTTCACTCGTAAAAAAGTTTTTTACAAAAGCTGTCCTATTAGAATCTAATTCATTGGATTGAAATATTCCGAAAACACTATTCTCTAATTGAGGCCATGTCCTAATAACTAGATCTGTCATGTTTCCATTATCTCGATCATATGAAAATGCTTCGACTAATGCGTTAGCACCTCCCATTTCAGTTACACCTTTTAAGCCTGCTCCTTTTAAATATTGACTCATCCCTGATGTATATAATCCTTTCCTAAAATTTTGTGCTCCTAATTTTTTAAGAGCTGTACCTCTTGTGACACCAGGTAGAGAAACTAATTTAGCTCCACCTGCTCTTCTCAAAATAATTGCTGCTGTAATCGCAGATGTAAGATGTGGAGCAAGACCAGGAAGAAATTCTTCAT
>CEUA01204423.1_pt1 | contig 21039 bp, 18 predicted proteins | sample 361541 | NCBI WGS metagenome assembly CEUA01 (sample SAMEA2623079, study PRJEB7988) | marine metagenome | isolation source: saline water (ENVO:00002010), including
TCAGAGATCGGACCAACGATTCTATTTTCTTCTACCCTTGCCTGAATTTGGTCAGCAGCAGGATCACCAGATGTATCAGGAATTGTTGCGAATGCTTTTGATACTTTCTGATAATATATGTCTAAGTCAGTTCTCTCTAATATATTTGGAACAGCAGAATAATCTGCATTAGGAACACTTCCACCAGAAATGAGTGATGATAATGGATTTAAACCATCAGCAAACTCAAAACATGTAAGTTTATGGTGTGAGAACTTAGGTGCAATAGTGTCTGTAGAATCTGGTTTGAAATATACTCCTTCTTCAGCACCATCAAAGAATGAGAATTGCCAGAAATAAGTACCACCAGTTACCTTGAAAATCGCTGTGCTAGGTGGGACTTGATCTTCTGTATTAATTCCTTTCGCTGCGTAAATCGTCGGATAAGGAATATACTTAGGAATAATTTTAGTACGACGAAGGTCAGTACCCACAACGGAACAACCTCTAGGAACGATGATTCCACCTTCTGAACTATTAAATTTATAAAGGACGTTATTTGGTGATGTCAGATCTAAGTTTGAGTTCTCATCTATAGGTGCAACGTTCGTATATAATACTTCGCCTGGTCTATTGTCTACGACATACTCAGCAGGATAAAGCATGATACTGAAAGCATCATACTCGTCATTACTTAATCCAACTCTATATGAAAATCTTGCTACTTCTAGGAATGCCCTTTGTAATGATTTAAAAGGACGCAAAGCAGAGTTACCCCTATTATCGATAGCATCTGAAGCATCGAAATCGTCTGGGTTAACGTAGATAATACGTCCCGTGCGGGACGTAATAATATTCTTTAGTCTAGTTAAGGACATTACCTATTTCGCTTTATAGTTATTTATTATGGAGTTCCAGAACCCTCGACATAGTTCTTAGTTGGGAAACTACTTGTAGTATCCTCAAATCCTATCAAATTAAATACATTATTTTGAGTTGCACTATTGACGACAACTGTTTCACCTGGACCAACAACAACGGATGTTATTCTTTCTACATTATTTGCAGCATTAGGATGACCTTTTGCAAGGTAATGACTAACTTCAAGAGCAGCAGAGGCAACATCAACAGAAGAAACAGTGCATAAATTTCTATCTGCACCTTCTAATGAGGGAACATCATAGAATGTCTCTGTTCCTGCAAAATCAGGAGAACCTACACCCTTAATAAAGGTAAGAGTTGTTCCAGTATAGTCACGAACAAAACCATAAGCACCAGCAGTTTGACCACTTACAGTATAAGTTGTACCACTAAAAGTAAATGTATCAGTGCCGTTAACCCATGTTCCTGTTAGATCGTATGCCCAGAAAGCATTATATGAAAAGTCTGTGCTTGTTATTAATGTTCTATCTGAACCACCATAATTGGCATTAGCAGCAGTTCCAGTACCACCATCATAATAGTAATATGCAGCAGTTGGGTTTGCGTTAGCACTCAAGTCATATTGAACATAAGCACCACCAGAACCAGCAGTTCCATTAGTGGTCTTACCAGTAGTATATTCTGTTCCATCATCAAGACTTCCTGCAACACCATCAGGACCCCATACTCCATTTGCATCAGTAGAGAGTTTAAAATCTCTACCACTCATGGTAGCATCGGCAACATCAAATCTATATGTTCTATCAGTGAAGACCTGTATGCCGTCATTAACATACATCTTATATACTCCACCAGCAGTTGTAGTAGAAAAGCAAAATTCGTTATTTGCTGTTCCAACACCACCAGTTGATATAGTTCCAGCACCGTTAGTACCTACGTTAACACTATCACCATCTCCAAATTCTGTTCCTGTGCCATTTAAGGTTGATGGTCCTATTTGAAGGATTATCAAGTTGTTTACAGTATCATCAAATACATCATAAACAACACCAGTTGTATCATTAGGTGAAGTTCCTTTACTGATTGCGTCTCCTACAGCAAAGTTACCAGCAGTCATTTCTAATGTGACCTGCCTAATTGAAAAAACTTTAACAAAGAAAGTCGTTAAAGTAGGAATAAGATAAGACTCGAACTTCATAGTCTTTTCTTTATCAGCAGAAGTAAACACTTGACCTGCTGGAACATTAGCACTAACAGCTAATGGTGTAGCAGTGTTCAAATCTATCTGATACCTTGAAATTATATCACCCTTATGCAACTTATAAGTTGATGCATCTAGGGTTAATTTTTGTGAGTAATCTTTTATACCAATGTCAAACGCTGACCCTGTGCCATCGTTTGCTACAGTTAAAACTGTGCTTGCAGAACTATCCACAGGACCAGAATACAGCACGGTATCCGTATTAGCTGCGGGTTTAGATTGTGCAAGTAATCCTTGAGTTGCCATTTTAATTTAGAATCCTGCGTAGAAAAATTGTTGTAACTTAGTTCGACCAGTTAAGTGTGAAGCACCTAAACCAGCACCGAATGCAACGTCGTCTAAAGTAACGTTCTCCGTTGAAAGGAGAGTTGCGTCAGCATCAGGGAACTTAATTGTCCTATTTGCTGTAATATTATCAGTTGAAAAAGTTACTGCTGCTGATGAGTTCAATAACTGCTGGATCTTTGGTTGAATATAAATCTTATTCTCCAAAGATTGAGTCGCTAAATCAGTTACTATTGTACTGAATAGAGCACTACCACCACCAGTATTTAGGGCTGTGGTAGGTGGGAACTTCATCTCACTATTAGTGAGGGTGTTGGAATTATCAACAAGAATACTTATCTTTTTAGTATTATCTGTTTGATCCGCAAATACAATGTTCTCATATATCTTATTCTGTATATTCTGGTTAGATGCGGTTCCAACTAATTCAATATTTTGATCAGGAACAGTAATAGTTCTATTTGCTGTTATTGCAGCAGTAGAAAACTGTGCCCAAAATGCATTAACCTCAGCAGAGGCAGCAAGTTTTGGACTAACAAGTGTCTTCGATAAAACAATCTGTTCTGTTTTTGTATCTAATAATGTAGAAGATGTAGCAGTAGGTTCAGCAGTAGTTGTTACAGATCCAGCATCAGGTAAGAAGTATGATCTTCTAGTGCCTGAAGTTGTGGGCCAATTTATCTGGAATATTGCTTCCTCAGCACCATCAATAAGAACAAAATTATCTTCATCAATCAGAAGAGTTTTATTCGTTAATGTTTGTGTAGTATCAGCACCTACAAGAGTAGTTCCGTTACCTGCTGTAATCTCAGGTAATGTCATAATTCTGGTATTAGTACCAGTACCAACATTACCTGCTTCAAATCTTATTTTCGGACCTTGAGCATCTTCTAAAAGAAATTGCTCGTCAGACATCAAAAACTGACCTGTTACTTTAACAGAACCAGTTCCTTTCGGTGCAAAAACTATATCAGCATTGTTAGCGACATCATCAATAGCAGTAACATATAATGATACGCTACTATTACCATTATCAATACGAGTCATATACAAACCACCATCACCAAAGGCAATACCTATTTGATCATATGCTGCTTGATATAGTCCCGAATCTCTATCAAGGTCAAAAGCTAGTCCAGGATCTGTCTTAGTTCCTTGCGCTAGTCCTCTGAATAATTGATTTACTTTTGCTTTTCTGTTAGGAATCAAAGGGTCAGATACAACTATAGGAAGAACTGCTTCTCCAGATATATTGCTATCTGATATTGTTTCCAGTTGTGAAATCTTCTTGGTTCCCACGGAAATTAATTACACTATTGGCTACGGTTTTATTTATAAGGGATCCTGCCCCTGTATTTTGCTATATAGCTCCGCAAACCCTGAATTTGGTGCGTAAATGTGTTCGATATAACTATCTGATATATGACTACATGTAATATTAAATGCAAGACTATACCTAGTACTATCAAAAGGACATTCTGGATCTACCCAATGTTGACACCAAGCAGGGAATGCTACCATTAAACCTTTCTTAGGTGAAATAGTAATTCTTCCTCTATTATATTGAGTTGCATATTCCTGATACTGATATGGACAAGCATATTCCATAATTTCAGTGATTGGATTTTTAATGATTAAGTCAGGAGAATTTACATCCGCTTCTGGATAAAAAACTATACTTATCCAATGTGTTCCATGAATATGAGGTTTAAGAGGTTCCCTAGCATTATTTCTATTTGACCACATCGTTGTAAGTCTAGGTTTTGCTTTACTCATTAATCCATATTCCTTCGCAAATACATGTATCTTACTGTTAACATAATCTACAATATCACTCAATTCTGGAGTATCTAAACGAAGAGGTAAACCAGGTTCTACAGTTTTGATATACTTAGTTATTTTATCGCAATCAACATCAACTATATCAGATGCAATAAAATTTGAAAATAATGGTTCAATAATCATGCGTATTTAATAGCAATAGTGAATCTATGATCCCGTCTAAAGGTAGTTGCTCTATGTGTGATATTAGCATCAAATGCTACTAACCTATTAGGTTTAGGAACAATACCTCTAATTTCATCATCAACTAAAAACTGTGTCTCTCCAAGATAGTTCGGTTCCCACTCTAGATTAGGATAATATAGACAAGTTGATCCTGTTTTACCATCTTTATGCCAAAATGGTTGCTCACCAGGTGTAAAAAGATTTATATACATCCTATAAGGATTATTAAGCACTTCAAACTCTGCTTCTATCTCTCTCTTAAAAATTTCATATACTACATTACCAGTAGGCATGATATCTGATACCATACCCACTGGTGGTAGTCCGTACTCGTCGCATTCACCGTATCTATACTGTGCTCTTTGACAAAATTCAAACAGTTTCCTATGAGTCTTCTCATCAAAGAAGTCATCAATAATATCGATAGGTTCACTTACTCTCATTTTAAAAGTTTTGCCTTTAATACTTTAAGACGCTTTTTAGCTTGCTGCAGCATCCGAGGTTTTAAGTGACGCTTCGGATCTTTCTTGGAGTGATGCTGCCAATTCGGAACGTTCTTCATTTTCCTTAGTCGCAATATAACTGTTTCTAAACTCCTCTACAACTTGAAGAACTTCCTCATTTACTGGTGGACCAGATTGCATAACTGGAGATAGTAGAGCAACAGATCCATCTTTCCGTTTGATTTTCCAAACAGTCCGATTTCTTTCACACATTGTCAAGAGGAAGGGTAGTTGTTCTACCGCTTCCTCTTCAGTTATCTCTTGAAAATCAGTCATGTATAGTCAATAGTTCTTCTGGTAGATTCTCTTTAATGGTATTGACAGTATCGAAGAAACCTTCTGCACCATCTTCATCCCATTTGAAAGTCACCTTGTCCTCATAACCATCCTCAGATAGCAATTTAATTTGCCTCTTTGAAATGTTGATAAAAACATGTTCAAGGTAGAGTTCGTTTGAATCAGCCATGGAGTGCCTCAGTTACTTATGTATAATAGCACTATCAATACCCCAGTGTCAAGTTACCTCCACCAGTTTCTGAAGTGGACTCAGAGCTGGACGACGTGTTGATGCCACCATCAGAACTAGAAGTCGTAGTAGTGGTTGTAGCTACCATGAACGGTGATCCACTACCACTATTCATATTGATTGATCCTCCAAGAGCATCAACCTTAAATATCCCGTTAGTAATTGGTTCATTATAAAGGGGTGAAGTTGATGCTAAGTTTATTTTCCATTTCTCAAGATCTGATGGATTCAATATAGTTTCACATCCACCCCTAATAACTGTACGTAATCCAGTAACCTTCTTAGGTGTCTCACTGGTTTCTATATTAATTAACTGAAGAATATGTGGTGTTACCATCTCTATAGAGTTCTCTGCAGACATAGTAATCTCCATACCACTCATAGTCTGCTGATAAGAAGAATTCTCAAATATACTACCAGTAATCCTAGTTGACATAGATGCAAGTTTACATTCTGTTCCCTGCAACTCAAATTTAGATCCAACAACATTCATATCAACGTCAGATCCAAACCTCAATGAATGCTTCTGCATGTCAGTGCGTCCTAAAACACCATGCCTATTTCTAGCAATAGGTGCTCCCTCAGCACTAAAGAAGAAACCTCCACCAACTTCAATATGACAGTTACCATTTATCTTTAATAAGTAATCTCCTTCAATATTACGAACATAATCATTATTAATGATCTTACAGTCATCACCATGAACTTCTTGAGTCAATGTTCCTGCATAAGAAACGTGATCTGCTACTAAAGCACCTGTATCACCCTCTTTCTCAGTAGATTCAGCAATATATTCAATAACCTTATTCTCTATCTGCATCTCAGTAAGATCTTCATAATCAATTGCTTTTCTTAATTGATCTCTTATCTGTTTTTCTGCAAGATGTGCATTATTAAAGGATATAGAACTATGCGTTGTTCCATTTGCCCTCTTAGTAATATGCCCTACACGACCAGGAGTTCCCAGATGTAACTCATATGCACCACTAATATAATTCTTAGCAGTTGTCATATTTGGATCTGCCTCTTCAAACATGGAATCATATAATGTAATAGTTGAGGATGGATCCTTACCTCTCAACTTATTAATATCATTCAATTCATTCCCAGTACAACGGGTGCATCCAAACAACGGGAACCAACCAATCAAATCTTGACCACCATTAGTAGTTCTCTTACAGTCACTTGCACGGAATTTAAGCAATATCTTCATCAAACCAGTAAGATTACCACTAGTTGTCTTGAATATATCTGTTGTTAATTCATATATACCTATTCCCTTTTCCCATTCCTCTATAATAGTATAACCATTTGTTGCCTTTACAGTCTCCTTAACTGCCTTAACCATATCTCCTACTCCTACAATTACCCTACCTGCATCCTCAATTATATCACGGATTATACTGTCAACACTATATTTCACTAAATTAGACTTTTCAGAAATACGTTTTTCTAAAAACCCTGCAAGGAAGATATCAATAGTCTCCAAATGTGGTTTCTTATAAACCTCAACATTAGCATCTAAGACACATAATGATTTTAATATAGTTTCTGCTGCTTCATGTATACTGTTATAAGAAGCAAATGGTAATCCAGTAGCATCAGACTGAAGTGCTTCAACTTGTAGTTCCTTTGCTAAATTTCCCAATGCTGAACGCATAGAAGAAACTACTTGAGCATAAATGACAGTTAAATAATTGTCAATTTTTACAGTCAGATCTTCAAGAATAATATATTTCCCAATAGAAATATCCAAATACTTATTAGGACCAATTTTAACAAGACTAGAAGAAACATTTGCAAGATCTTCTATCAGATATGATAACTTATACTCTAAACTCTTCCAAGGACCACCAACTCCATTAGCAGTTGGAAAAGGTTTAGATGGATCTAAAGGTTTGAGTGGATTAACTGAACTTCCTGGAAAATCCTTTGCAGAGACTAGATTCTTAGGAGAACCATCACCACCTGGATTTGAAGTTGTCTGACCTGGATAAGCAACAGAGTTGTGAGAACTCTGCCTTAACGGTTGAAGTGGGTTATTAGTATTTCTTTCTGCTGGATGTATTGCAGATGGATTAGGTGCTGTGCTAAATCCTGGTCTTTGATCTGTAAAAGCAAACGAAGCATTTCCCATAGTATCGTTTGATTTCTTAACACGCATAACACCAATAACTATTGGCATTTGTGCTGTCTCACCATCCATAAAGAATCCCATGACAATAGCACCTGCTTGTAATTGTCCTGTTGATTCTCCCTGTCCATCATTACCAGGTTGACAGGTATGTTGTAGTACTGTTGCCCAAGGTAAAGCTGCAGTTGGAAGGTCTGCTACCGTTCCACCTTGAAAATTTGTGTAATAACCAAGAATCCGAACTTTTACACGACCCAATTCCATCGGGTCTTCGTTATCCTCGACTTCACCAACCCACCAGAAAAATCCGTCCTTACCGACAAATCCTGTAGTATTCTCATTTACAATACCATCAACGAGCTTCATTTTTCAAGGCTTTTTTACTATTTATTCCTCTAAGGGACTGCCTGTTCTCATTCGTGTATTGCGGTATATAGATTCCGATCTAACTAGCAATTTAGTGAAATATTCCATCTTTCTTGGATGTACTGAAGAAGGATTTTCAGAGATTGCTTGCTTAATGGCGATCATCTCTATCCATTCAGTATCTGTTAGTTCAGATTGTAGTGCTGTTTGGGACTGATACGTCATTTATTGGATTAAAAGGATTAATACATACTATATTATATCGAAATGCACATAAATGGGCGTTTCTTTAGACTATCTTTCGGTTTACTTAAAAAAACCTAACACACAAAAAATACCCCGAATTTTTTTCAGAGTATTCTGTGAAATGAATTTTGAATTATATACGGACAAATCTATACAGATCGTCACTACCCCACACCATCTTGCCGTCGTTACTCAGTCCTTTGTCTCTTGAAAATAATTTGTGACCATAGAGACTGATTTCCGATACTACACGGTATCCCTTCTCACCTCTACACTTGTCACTATCCAATTTACCACTCCAGCAATCATCTTGAAATGTGAAAACCATATCACATTCTTCATGACGTGATAGATCCAATCTAAAGTTCTCCATAATCACTAGATTACGAGAAACAACCTTGATCTTGTGTTTTCTATTACGGTATGGTTTATCGGGACCATCTACTCTATAAAAATTCTTAGATGTGTACCAATCACTTTCCTTTGACCATATAACCTCAGTTTGTGCAAAAACATGAGGATTAGACTGTGCTTGTGCTCTATTAGTCCAATGTCCTAGCAAATACTCATCAAAATCATTCGTCATACACTCGGCACTCAAAAGCATCAGGATGATTGTCGCAATATTGATCTAACTGCTTATCCTGGTGTCTGAGATGATAATCATTGATACCAGTCTCAGGCTCTTCACCCTTATGGTATTCATCATAATTTGCTGTTACGTTTTTTAAATCTTCCTCGCTATACTCATGCATACCATGATTAGTGTGTTCTTTATGATCCTTTGGATCAAGATACACTTCATGGTCTAAGTCATGAGATCTTTTCGCTTGAGGGTTCTCTCCGAATTCGCTCATAGTTGTCATAAGTAGATTTCAACTAGAATTATTTAGTTATCTTAGCACAGAATCCTTTAATAGCTCTAGTTCTGTGTACAAAACCTGACCTGTGGTATTATGCTTAACATTTGCGATTAAATATCTTCCACTATATTTCCTATCAATCTGGGTCTGTCTACCTGCCTTGTAACTTGCTGGAATTATAACATCAATACCACCACCAGCATACAAATCTAGATTGCCTGGTATTGTTATGGTAAGTTTAATATTCTTTAAGGATTCAGCCCTCATGTGCTGATATGCCTGTAGATCTACCATCTCCTGATAGTTCGACTGAGGATTCTCAACATACTTTGGATCAAATATTTGATTGGACAAGAAGTTATACCGTATCCTTCTTGGTATTGCAACCTGCTTTCTAATAGAAGGATCTAACTGAGTTAAGGGACTAACAGTCTTCTTACTATCTAAGTGAGACATCTTCTTCCATATCCTATCCATATTATAGGTAGGATTATCAGTAGATAGTTCCTTACTCATACCCATCCTAGAAGATCCTATTGTTACTGGATCAAATCCAACCGTATAACCTGAGAAATTACCATCTCTCATAGTTTCTAATAGATGTTTCTCTCTAGGAAATACTATACCATTAATAGCATAGGCATCTCCACCAGTACTATCAACCTTCTTAGGACTGTAATGATACTTGTAAATCTTAGGTTTACCCTTGATAGCATCCGTCTGCTTATCATATGTCTGCTCATTGATCTCATCAATCAACTGATCGATTGACCTGAAATGATACCCCAAAGCATTCTCATAGAATAAGAATCCATTCTGTAATGATCCACCTGACTTAGATTTCCTTACACTCCTTTCAGACATCCAGTAGATCGCATCGAATGGTCTCCAATTAGGTGCCACAAATGATTGCTTATTGACAGTCTGCTCTAAGAAACACTTCTTATTACTACCCAGATATTTTTTATTAGTTAAAAGTTTTTTGATAATCTCAGATGCTTCAGTCTTTCCTTTAAATATGACCTCAGATTGACCAAATACACTGATAGATTCATTAGTAATAAATTCACCAGAACAACACTCAACCATGAACACATCATTAGTTGGGTTTGATCTAGAACGTGAATGAACACAGAATATTCTAAAATTATATGTCCTATCAACAATAGATGACTGGATCTGCAACTTCAATTCTTCAGAACCTGTCATCAGGTTAATGATACCAGCAGAATCTTCAAATATAAATGATGCCTCTATAGTTGCTTGGTTGACACTCTCTCGTATTTCCCACCCTCTACAGAAATTGTACAGGTTAAACGCTCCTTCTTCGTTTGCTAAACGTTTACCGTCTCTCCAAATACTGAGACGATATTCAATTTCACCGACATTGGTCCGTTGTAATACCATGTTATCCTAACTTTAAACCTATAGTACTTTGTAACCTACTTGCATTAAGTGAGGATTTAGATCCCATGAGACCTCCCATGTTACCACCACCACCTTTTTTAAGTTGTTCAATTGCTGATTGAGCAGCAGCAACGTTTGCTCTTACAGAAGAGTTATGTGCTTCAACAGCAGCCATAGTCTCTTGAACAAGTCTCCTTGTCCTATCTGTAATATTTTCTCTAGCATATGATCTGTTCTGATATGCTTTCTTCAATGCATAAGACTCTTTCTTCTGCTGATTTTCATTACCTCCTGTTCCACTTGGACCACCTTTCTTACCAGTATTTAATATACTACCACTTGACCCACTTGCAGAAGATGCTTGAGTTGCACCACCACCATAAGAAGTATTAAAAACCTGTGACTGTGCTTTATTACTAGATGATTTCTTCGTATCAGTTTCCTTAGTGCTAACACCTGATCCTGCTAAGCCAGTACCAGGACCACCAAGCTCAGACTTAGCCATCCAATCATTGAAATCATGATTACCTAAAGTGCTAAAGGTATTTCCTCCAAATTTAATACTAGATGCATTAAAACTAGGAGAATACGCACCACCTTTCTTATAGGTAGTTGAATTCATTAATGCATATGCCTGAGGCTCAGAGAATCCCTTACCTGTAATCATACCAGACAACCAGTCGTTGTCCATTGCACCTTGCATTGCAGCGTCAGCCTTGTTCATCTGACTAGAACTATACATCTTGTTCCCTGCACCCAGATTATCAAGTATATCTGATAAACTCTTTGCTCCACCAAGAACAGAAGAACTAGAACCACTATCAACTAAACCTGCTTGATTCATAATGGTCTTGGCTGCCATTGCCATACCATCAACACCATCTCCACCAGCTTGTTGAATGATTGCTTGCTTCATTCTATTCAAATCACTTTCACTCATACCAATAGCACCAGATCCAGCTACCCGTCTGTCACCAAATCCAAAGTGAAGTTTACCTCTCTCTCCACCAGATGATCTTCTATTACCTCCAAAGGTCCATGAACCCCAGTCATCATAAGAAATTTCAGTAAGTTTTAAACCCTTTCTATTAGAGAATGATCTATCTGCTAACTGTTTTAGCATAGATTTCTTATCACCTTTACCAAACCACTGAACATCAAGTCCTAATCCTTTCTTATGCAATCCATCTTTAGGATTACGTTGCTTACCAGAAGGATCAAATCCACCTCTATTAGGTGGTCCTTTTTTCCACTTATTACGTTTGAAATTGGGGTGATTGAAAACAGTATAACCTTGGTTTAAGAACTGGCGACCTGCTGTATTAACTGCCTGTTGTCCACCACCTACTAATTTCTGATTTGGTCCTGCAGAACCACCACCACCTCCACCACCACTAGCACCAAGAACATTACCAAGTGCCTGGTTCATTCCACCATCACCAGTAACACCACCTAAGATGTTACCCAATAATCCACCAACGCCACCTTGCTGTGACATATTACCAATGACACCCTTCGCTAGGTGTCCAAGTCTCTGACCGAAGGACATCCCTTCAGTACCTTCACCAAACATGGTATTACCAATACCACCTGCAATACCAAGCCATTTGGATGCTTTACTACCTGGTTTTATAAAGGAACCTGCTATACCAAGTATATCTTTAAATGTAGCTTTACCACCTTCACCACTACCTCCACCCATTATAGTGCTAAGAGCACCACCTATAGCACTTCCTTTATTACCAAATAATGCACCACCTAATTGACCCAATAAGGGTGACTTCATAAATGACCCGAAGGTCGCATGACCATCTTTATAATCTAAACCTAAACTTCCACCTTGAAGCATTGCACCATAAGATGCTGCATTTGCTACTGGTCCTATACCACTAGTACCTTGACCACCTCCTTTACCACCAAAAAGTCCACTCAGTCCACTGCCCAAGGAACTCCAGAATCCACCGCCACCACTCTTAGGTTTAGAAGCAGAACCTCCACCAAATGATCCACCTTTACTACCACCACCAAACATTCCACCGATGGCTTTACCAATACTACCAAAGAAGAACTGTTTATCTCCTAATCTAGGTAAATCAAATCCATCAGCATGAGCCATTTGCATGTTGGCCATGGTCAACCCAGGATTTGCCTTGGTTGCAAAGTTATTAAAAGGTATTATATAAGACTCACCAGTATTTTTCTTAGCAACATACTCAGTTCCATGACCAATAAATTCAGGACTACCTTTTCCAGGTGATGTAGATACAGGATAACCTGAATCAGGACCAGATATCCAACCACCAGTAGCGAATCCTGGTAATGGTCTAGGGCGGTAACCGCCATATGCATACTCTTCTTCTTCAAACCCTGAATTAACATTCTTGGCTTTATTAGCGAGGTAAGCTGCACCACCTACAGTAACTACTGCTCCTAATGCCTTACCTTTCCATCCTCCAGGGAATCTACCTCTAGTCTTTAACCCTCTATGAAACTTAGTTAATGATCTATAGAATAGTTTTAAGACATTCCTAACATCACTAATCAGTGCTTTAGGATTAGTTAACCATCTAATACCTACAAAGAGACCAGCTAAATTTACAAATGATTTTGCAAACCCAGTTAATCGTTCCCACCAAGTAGCATCCTCTTTCAATAAATCATAAAGACCATCTAATATCCCAACAACCCTTGACTTAAAGAAGTTAGTGATCCATTTAAATACCTTCGCTAATGTCTCAATGGCATTACGTATCTTCTGTTTATTATCTGGATCAGATAACCATTCTAAAGCAGGTCTTATAAGGGCAAATTTAATCAGACCACCAAGTATCTTCAGTAAACCTTCAAAGAATTTGGGTGCACCTCTACCAACATAATCATTAATAAATCCAGAGAACGTATTCTTTTCTACTTTAGTATACTTCGGTGTAAATTTCTTTACTCTCTTCTTCTCGTCCTCTAACCTCTTAAGTTCTATCTTCTTGATATCTACAACAACAAGACCAATAGAATTAAGAGTTGATCCAAGGTTGTTAAACGCTTGGATAGTCTTCATTGAATATGAAGCTGCAGATTTATCGGCTGCTCCTGCTGCCGCTGCCTTCTGAATATTAGGAGATATCAGCTTATATGCATTAATTTTACTTTCTTTTTTAATCGCCATTTATGACTGACACCTATCGTATTATTTATTAAGCTTGCGCTGGTTGTGGCATTGGTACTGGAACAGGTCTTGGTATAGGAACTGGAGTTTGTATTTCCATCAACCTCTCTAATAACATAGGAACAGGAACGAATTCCAATGAAGATTGCATAGCATATTCCCTAGACAGTCCTCCTCCCTTGTTACTAAATGTTTTCTGTGTTGATGGTATAACACCAAGAACCATAGGATCAACACCCAGTTCAGCAGCCATCTCTCTCAATCCACCCATCAAAGCACCAGGTCCACCAGTGCCCATCATTCCTGTTATGGTTCTAAACAAACCACCCATACCCATATTGTCTGCAATATTACCAAGTAATCCCATTGGAGAGAATCCACCTACACCAAAGCTATCCAACCCAAATAGTTGTGATAGTCCTGGAACATTAGCAATACCTGGTATCATTCCAATGAGTCCACCAACAGCAGGGAACTTCTTAACGAAGCCACCAAACTTATTCATTAAACCTTGAACACCTTCAGGTAAGAATGATGTAAGTGATCCTAATGCACCACCTATACCACCCTGCATGAATCCTCCCAGTGCTTTACCCAGAGGATTATTTTGCATAAATCCACTGACAGAATCAGCAATTCCTCCGAATGTTCCTGGGAACATACCTCCTAAAGCACCTATACCTCCAGTAATTGCACCAAATATATCACCACTAGCAGCAGCACTAATAGCCTTAATACCAGCAATAAATGGTGCAGCAGGTGGAAATACTATCGGTACAATTGTTCCAAGAATACTTCCAATCGGTGAATTCATTATTCCACCAACGGCATTACCTATTCCACTAACTACACCACCGATCGCTTTACCTATCCCACTAACTGCTTTACTAATACCTTTAAAAATCTTACCGAAGAAGAACTGCTTTGTGTTTAGTCGGGGTAATTGTCTTATTAACTTACCACCAGTTGCCCAACTAAAAGGATTCCACCAAGAACCCTTCTTCTTAGCAGGTTCCTCTTTCTTAGTAGTCCCACCTCCAAAATCTATATCAAAAGATCCAGTGTTAGGTATCTCATAATCCTTACCAAAGATACTTTCATCCTTCTTCCATATATCTGGGTTCTGCCAGATACCACCATCTTTTGGCTTGGTATCAAAAACACTACCAGAATCCCAATCTTTACCAAGGTCAGGCATCTGATAATCATCACCAAAGACACTCGAATCAATATCCCAAACACTCTTAGGTTTTTCTTCCTTCTTAGGATTCTTGAATACATCTAAGAAATCCCACCATTGGTTCTGATATCCGTCTCCTTTATCAGTTCTTACATTAGGAGTGCCATGACGATTCTTCTGTCTATCTGATTTTTCAAAAGGATCTCGAACACTCTCATTATATGCAGTACTTGGTTTAGTATCACCTTCATAACCAACTATCCTTCCACGATGATTACGAATTGGTTTTCCTTTAGTAGTTCCAGAAGTACCATCACCTGCTGTTGCACTCGTAGGATCTCCAGTGGTGTCATTTGCAGTGCCATCACCCTTCACACCCTTCATTTTCGCACCAGTCTCTACTGGTGCACTTCCAGCTTCCTGTTTGAAGAATGCTTTATGGAATAACGGGAAAGTATTACCTGTAAGGTTTGCCATCCAGAAGACGTTGGGTATTTCTTTACCCATCATCAATCCAAAAGGACCAAGCATAGCCTTCATGGCTAACTTAGCACCACCCCAGATCTTGTTTCTCATTCCAAAACCGAGAGGTGGAATCCAATCAGGTGGCTCTTTAGGGAAGTCTGGTATCTTAAACTTAGGAATGCCAGCATAGAATCTCTTCCATCCAGAAGAAATCCATGACAACATCTTCGTAGCAGAATGGAAAAGACCCATCAAGTCTTCTCTTAACTTCTTACCTGCTGCCTTCCATCCATCACCTCGGAACCCAATGTATAATAACTCACCAACATATTCACCACCCATCATACCTATGAGTGATCCTATACCTGGTACTGGTATTAGTGTTCCTAATGCACCACCAACAGCAGAACCTACTGTCTTAAATATTGCTTTATCCCAAGGATCCCCTGATAATATAGAGAATATACCTGTTAATAATGCACCAAAGATAGGTATCCTACCAAAGGTTTGTTTGAATGCACCTTTAAGTAACTTTAAGTTTGCTGGACCTAAGAATTTAAGTGCTCCTCTGCCCACACCCCTTTGAAGTCCTTTACTAAGAACTTTACCTGGTTTAACGTTTGGTCCTTTTGGAGATAAACCACTCGATTTTGGTGGTGGTTTAAATGCAGATGGTTTCTTATTTGCTAATCTCTTTACTCTCTTGAGTGCTTCCGACTCACTTAATCCTTGTTTAAGAGCATCTCGATATACTCTACTACCATTCTTACCATATCTTTTAGCGACGTTTTGGCTAGTCTTTGTTATCTTTTGATGTTTGGGAGTGGGACCACTCTTTCCAGTTCTACTTGTTTTACCTCGACCTTTACTCTCAGTGTTTCTATTTGGATTATAAAAATCCAAATTTAACATGCTAAGAATAGCATCCATCAATCCAAATGGATTAAGAAGTGCTTGTAAACCTACTATCCCTACTAAAAGAGTACCTAACCCTTTTAGTCTACTCCAAAAAGTTCCTTGACCGTTTGTAAGAGCAGTAAACCCATCTAAAACTCTGGTTACACTACCCTTTGCAAAACCATATAACTTACTAAAAACAAAATGAAGTTTCTCTGCAAATACTTCTATCTTCTTTGTGTTATTTGGATCAGCAATCCACCCCATTATAAACTTAGTTACATCCCAAGCAACTATGGTGGAAATCCACTTGAAGACACCAAACAACATGCCTTCTAACCCCCCAAAGAGGGAATTCATTATCTGTTCTATTAGACTCTTCTTCGGTTTCTTCTGTATCTTAGTCTTAAGATTTATACCTTTGCCCAATAGAGCGTTTCTGCGCTCCAAATCATCTTCATTTTTCTGATCACGTTCACGTTGCATTCTGCGACGCTCTGCGACCTCTCTCATCTTATCCGTTTTAAGAGATGCTAAAGATATGGCATGAATATCTTTAACTAAAGAACCAAGACTACCAATAGTATTACCAAGTCTATTAACAGCTAGCAAATTAGTTCTTGGTCCGTTGGCTGCCAGAGTTGATTTGCCGCCACCACCGCCAGGATTAACTAACTTATATGGTTTTATTTTAGCCACCAGATGCTTGCTGTTGTGCTTGTTGGTCCTTCATTCGCTTCTCTTCTTCCTTAAGGAAGTCGATTAGCATTTTCACATAAATTTCCTTCTCCCAAGGCATTAGACTTTCAATGTGTTCAATGCTCCACTTATGATGATGGATTAAGGCGAAATTAGTATCATAATAACTACGAAGATTATTATGAAGAAGGGCTAGCCGAAAAAAGATGCTAAACCTTCCAATGTAATCTCACTTTCTTTCTTGGTCTTAGGATTTGTAACCTTTACTTTATGAGATAACTTAGGCATAGTCTCAAAGAAGTCTTGAATATTCTTAAACTGAGCAGAACTCATTTGATCTAAGAACTCTAGAACTTCTGACTTAGGTAAGTCTGAGCAATCATGTACTTCTTCTGGAGTAGTAATACTGCCAATACAACTAGCTGCCATTTCAAATACTTGATCAACCCCTTGCTGTTCATCAGTAAAGTTTGCTTTTACAAAGGTATCCAAACTTGGATATTCCATTGTAACCATTACGGTGTCATCAATTTTGATTTCTTTTTTATGCCCCTTTGTTTTTTGGACTTTGATTTCATCTAATGGAATGGAAACTTCCACTTGAGTCTCTTCGTCGTCTGGACAAACAACACCAACATCAACAGATTCACCAACAGATTTTGTTCTAATCTGAAGAAAGACATATTCGATATCAAATGTCGGTAATGCTTCAACGTTTTTAATATCAGTGCAAGCACCGATAATATCCTTAATAGCATTTACAATACTATCTTGGTTTCCAGTTTCCGTAGCAATCAATAAAACCTTCTCTTCTTTTACAAGAAATGGTCTATAATTCACAGTTCTACCGTCTGACGGTAGTTTCATTTTAAATTTCGGGGTTACTAAGGTAGGTAATGCCATAATAATTCAATTCAGTACAATTATTTAGTAAGGATCTAGAAGTTGTATGTTATCCAGTTAGACCTGGCATCATTAATACTTCTGTTACTTGCTTTGCGAGGATCATGTTGAGGATCACCAGGAATATGTGCATCATGTGCACCCCAGTCATCCCTTTGTGCAACGTAGTATCTATATCTTTCAAAGTAGAATCCTACTGTCATCGTGGCAATTCTAGACTCTTGGTTGTTCAACTGAATTGACCCTAAGTTGAATGGGAATACATTCCTCAATTCCCACATAGCAACTATTCTATTTCTTTTTACTTGCGAAAATTCTGGTTGTCCTACACCACATTTCCAAACCGAATTAGCAATTTGATCTACATCCTGAACTTTAACTATACTACCGCCACCTCTTTCCCACTTAAAAATTCTCACTGTGGGTGCAACATAATTATCATAGTAATCTACATACTGATCAGCATCATTTCTCGTGAATGCCATCCATCTTTCAAAGATAGTTCTAGTCTTATGATTTGACGGCATCTTAAAGGTCATACTAATCTGACTAAAATTAGTACCAGTTGCATACTTATAAGGTGAACCAATCGTAACCAATGACCCTGTTGACAACTGCTTACTAGGTAAGTTAATACTATCACAGTAATAATCTAGTAATAATGCTTCATCATTAGTGGTCAATGCCCAACCTGGTTCACTGCCAAACATAGAAGGGGTTGAGAAGTGCACCGAGTACATGTTAGTGTAACTCGGAATATTACCCTGCTTCCGCATGAAGGCAGTAAACTCCTGATAGGAACTATCTCTAGCCTCCTGCTCATTAGGAATATCACTATTAACATCTATGACTAGCTGTTTAATAGCATCTGCTATTGATGAAAAAATTGCTCCAAACATTATACTTTAAGTTCCTTCTCTGTGATTAACATGAATTGCCACCCACGGTCTTTACAATATTCTTTAGCTGCTTTCCATTTGGCACTATTAACACCCCATGTAACAACCTCAGTAATATATGATTTGGTATTTTTCTTCCTTGTTTTAGGTTCTTGTGTCTGTTTAAAGGGTTTTACCTCAACCATATACTTTTTGCGTCCCACCTTAACATAAAAATCTGGAAAGTATCTATGACGCTTTCCGTCAACAGGAGAGATATAAGGGACTACAACTTCTTCACTACCCCATTCTGCGACAGACGTTGATCTATCGCACCATATCATGAACTTATATTCCCAAGAAGATCTATAAATAATATTATTATAATCACCTTTATATTTTCTGGGGAAGCTAGGACGAAATTTTCCTCGATACCTCATAAATATACATGTATCAAAGACTATTTAGGCAAAAAGTTGACTGTTTATAGATACCCATATAGATTACCCGCAACTAGGTCTCAGCACGGTGGCAAAGCAGCCGATATGCCATCTGATGCTACTGACTACTTAATGATTCGTCGTGAAAGATTTAAGTATGATGACCAAAAAGTTCCTGCTTTCTATGACAGAAGCACTCCAGGTAATAGACAAACCATAATTGCACACCCTGACAGGTGTTACATAGCAATACCACCACAAATTACTACTCAGTACAGTCCTGCTTATAGAAGAGCTGACGTTGGTGTTTCTGGTATTGCTGCTCTAGGATTAATGGGAGATGGTAAAGATTTCTCTCAGATGGCAGACACACTACAAAATGCTGCTAAATCTGCACTACCAGAATTCTCTACTGGTGCTATCCTTTCAATGATCAACGGTTTTAACCAGTTTGTTGGTCTTCAAGGTCAATTAGATATTAATACTATTCAATCTTTACAAAGTGGTAAGATCTTTAACCCATACAGTGAACAGATATTCCAAGGTATGAGTTTCAGGACACATAACTTTGCCTTTAAGTTCATGGCAAGGAATGCTAGAGAGTCAGAAGAGATCAAAGCAATCATAGATTACATAAAAATAGGAAGTTTACCTAGAATTCAAGCTGGTGACTTCAACCAGAAATTCATCAACAAAAACAAGAAGTTTGATGCTTATGGTAAGACTAAAGAAAGAGATAAGACTAATATATTCGATCAAGACTGGTTCAAAACTGATGCATTCAGTGGTAACAATGGATATGCCTATCAAAATAGGTTCTTCGAGATACCTGACAGATTCCAACTAAGATTTGTTCGTTTTGGAACAGATGTATCACAATTAGGTGGTCTTGAACCTACACAACGAAGAGATTTGATGTTTAAGATCTATCCTTCAGTTTGCACAGGTATTAACGTTAACTATACACCAGACAACCAATACGTATCACTTAAAAATCCATCAGAGTGGACAACTGATGTTCCTGCAGTCGTTATGACAATAACCTTTACAGAAACCAGACTACTCACACAAAAAGACGTTGCAGCAGGATATTAATGGCATTCTTTTCATATTTACCAAATGTATACGTAGGAGAGGGCATCAGAGATGATGAGGACTTCAAATATCGACTTGTCAAGAATATCTTCCGAAGAGCAAAGACAAGAGCAGATTTAGATCAATATATCACCCTACTAGAATCCTATGAAATAGGAGAAGACGAAACACCTTCAAAACTTGCAATAGTATTCTTTAATGACCCATTCCTAGACTGGTTGATCTTAATGGTCAACAATATTACTGATGTGTACGATCAATGGCCGAAAAACATCGCAGATTTACAAGAATATACAAGAAACAAATATAATAACCCAGATTCCCTTCATCACTATGAAACTGTAGAAGCACTCTATAATGGTGAAATATTTTTAGAATCTGGTATACAAGTTAATGATACTTGGAGAACGGTTCTTCCTGATGGAACAACATTAGGAGAAACTCAATCAATATATCCAGTAACTAACTACGAGTATGAAGATTACTTAAATGAGAAGAAAAGGATCATAAAATTACCAACTCCTCCTGTAGTTGAAATGATACTAGCAGAATTTGAAGATTTAATAGCTTACGAACCTCATTCTGAGATAGATGAATTAGGTAACAAACTAAGTCCTTTAAACATGTCATCCAGATTCCTGAACACAGCAGGATATGTTACTGGTAGTGTTGCTAAGGGTGATAGAGTAGGTAATGTAACTTCTTACGATAACGGACCTAGTTCTCCTACTACTCAAGTATAAAAACCCTACAGGTCAAAAAATACCCTGAATTTTTTTCACGGTTTCCTGGTAAACAAAAGTTGAATTATATACGGGATAGAAGGGACTTGAACCCTCAACTTCCTGCGTGACAGGCAG
>CEUA01026915.1_pt1 | contig 20875 bp, 19 predicted proteins | sample 361541 | NCBI WGS metagenome assembly CEUA01 (sample SAMEA2623079, study PRJEB7988) | marine metagenome | isolation source: saline water (ENVO:00002010), including
CGCAAGACAAAGTTTTTCGCCGCTTAAATGAGCGGAGCTCAAAAAATGCTGAGTGCAAAAATATCTAAAATTATGTAATTTAACAATAGTAGGGATCCCTACTTCTGACATTAATTCAAAAACGCCTAAGGAGACTTTGAACCATGAATTGTGAACATAAACAACATCGGGGTTAAAATTATTTATTTTTTCCCTTATTGCTTTTACACTTCTAGAATTTTTTCTAAGCAAAAAAGACTTTAACTCCATAAAAAAATTTGTAATTTTATTATTAAAATACAATACTTCAACTTCATAATGTTTTTTTAATACATTTACTTCATTTTCTACAGCAATATCCTCTCCTCCGATTATCTGATATTTATTATGAATAACTAGTAACTTTTTCATGATTTAAATTATTTTGTATTATTCTTTTTAGCTTAGTTAATATTAACGTAATGAAGGTAATTATTTTATTTACCTATGGAATTTCCTTAAAAGATTGGAATTCCAGTGGTCTACTTGAAAGAGAAATTAAAATATACAATTATCTTTCTAAAAAGTGCGGCATTAAATTCAAATTTATTACATTTGGGGACGAGTCTGATCTTGATTACCAAGATTACATTCCAGATATTGAAATTATTCCAATTTATAAATATATAAATAAAAGTAAGAGTAAATATCTAGAACTAATGAGGTCTTTCTTTTATCCATTAAAAATTATGAAACTAACGACATTTGGAAATTCAATTATAAAGACGAACCAACTATGGGGTTCTTGGATGGCAATAATATTAAAGTTACTTACTAAAAATCCATTAATGATAAGGACTGGTTATGATTTATTAACATTTAAGAAAAATGAGTCTACATCGAATATAAAACTTTTGTTTTATAAATACCTGACTAAATTTTCTCTAAAATATTCAGATAAATATATTGTTACTAGTAATACTGACTTTCAATTTCTAACAAATAAATTTAGAAAATATAAAAGTAAAATATTGATTATTCCTAACTGGATTGAGAAGTTAGATGCTTTTGAAACTAGAAAAATATATATAAATAAAATTGTAAGTGTTGGCAGGTTAGAAAAACAAAAAAACTTTCAACATTTAGTTGAGCAAATAGGAAATTCAAATTTAGAACTAGATATATATGGAGAAGGTAGTGAAAAAGAAAACCTAACAGAACTAGCTAAAAAAAATAATTCAAAAGTAAATTTCTTAGGAAAAGTTAGCAATGATCATTTAATCAAGAAATTAAGTAATTATAAATATTTTGTAAGTAGTACTTTATATGAGGGAAACCCAAAGGCATTATTAGAAGCTATGTCTGCAGGCTGTATAGTTATTGCTCCAAATGTTAGTGGAGTAAATGAAATAATAACTAATGAATATAATGGTTATCTTTATGAACTTGAAAATAATAACCTAACAAACTTTATAAATGAAGTTGAGGAAAAAGACAACACATTAATTATAAAAAATACTAAAGAATTCTTAAGAAAAAAACACGAGATAAAAATCATCGCTGAAAAAGAAGAAAATGTTTACAATTACCTATTTAACAAAAGTAATATTTCTTAATTCTCCTTCATACTCAATTTTTACATGATTGTCATAACTAAATTCATCATGATTGTGGGTTGAATTAATAATTGTTATATCTTGTTTTTCTAATATTGAGAAAATTAATTCTCTGGTTTGAGAGTCTAAATTTGATGTAGATTCATCTAAAAGTAAAATCTCTGTATTTGCTAATAAAGCTCTAATGAATGAAATTTTTTGCATTTGTCCTGATGATAAAGTCCTGTTGCTTATAACAAATGATAGGTCATAATTATCATCATCAAATAATTTAAATTTTTTCAACATTTCTTTCATTTCATCATCACTTATATCTTTACTTTTATTGCCGTACAGAAGATTTTCTCTAAGAGATCCATCGACAATTAAAGGAGTAACTCCAACATAGCCAATTTTTTCTGTTCTTAAAGAGACTTCTCCTTGTTCTGGGTAATATATTTGGCAGATTATTCCCAATAAAGTACTTTTACCTGAACCATTTGGTCCAGTTAAAACAGTATGCTTTCCTTTTGGAAAACTTAAATCTAAATTATTAAAAATTAATTCATCAGAATTAAAATATTTAAAATTAATATTCTTTAATGTAACAGCTGCTGAATTGTCTTTATTTATAGAGTAGTAATCTGGATTAATAACTAATTTATTTTCTTCAAATTCAATAAATTTTTCAATATGAACAGATGAATTAACTAACATATTTAATGTTCCATTTGCGTTTCCAATAGTTTGAACCAATCTTAAAGTAATGCCTAAAAACTCTAGAGTGAGAAATTTTATAAAATTAAAGAATGTTATTAGAACTGAAATTGTAAAAATAGTTATAAAGTTTGGAAACAAATGATTTAAAGCTCCATATGCCAAATTTTTAAACTGGGCTCCTTGGAAGTTTGTAACTGTTTCTTCATAATTATAAAATTCAGTTTTACTAGTCTTCAAAATTTTTATTAAAAATAAATTTTGTATTACTCTCTGAATGTCCCTACCAGTCTCTTGAGCATAAGTGTAGGAATCATGCATATAAACCCTTGCTTTCTTTAGTAAAAAGGTGGTTGGAAAATATAAAACAATACCCCCAAGTACAAATATTGAGATTGTTTCAATATCTGCATAAATTAAGAAACTTGAATAAACAATTATCTGAATCAAAGCATTAGCCATAGCAGCTAGTGCTCCATAAAAATAAGATAGGTGGCCGCTTAATGTGTTTATATAAAATGTTGCATCTGCAATTGAATAGTTCCCTTTTTTATAAATTTCGTTCAAAATATGCAATTTTAAGTTTTTTTCAACTTGTAGCTGTAAAGAGTGAATATTCATTTTTTCAAGCAATACAATGATTGTTCTGAATATAACCAAAATTGGTAATAAATATAAATTATCAAGAATAAAAGAAATTATTGGATAATAAACTGAATCTTTATTTTGGTCTGAGCTCAACAAGCTTGCAAAAACTAAGATTATTAATATGTCTGCGAGAACGGTAACATTGGAAAGTGCGACTGATAATATTAATCGAACCTTCTTTTTTGTAACTTTTGTTAATTTCGATATAAAGACAACATCTTTAAATATTTGTTTAAACTTGTCCATTTTTAATAGAATACATAGGTAAATCTTTTTATTTATGTTTTTTTTGTATTTATAAATTTTTTATCTTAGAAGATATACAAACCTATAGAATGCCTTTAGGGGATAAAAAACTTATGAAAAAAATAGCTCTTATTGATATTATGGGTGGTTTAGGAAACCAGCTACATCAAATTTCAATAGCTAAGTACTTACAAAACAGAGGCTATAAAATACTTATAAATACTTCATGGTTTAATCAACATGATTTTTCTGATGGAACTGAAAAAAGAAAATTAGAAATTAATATTAAAGATTTTGGTTTTAAAGAGGTAGGTGAAAGAAAATTAAATTATTTTGAAAAATTTGATGGAATTAGAAATTTACGTTTACTAAAAAGAATATATATTTCAAAACTTAACTTAATTTACAAATTACATTCAGGAAATGAATTTAATGAGTCTAAATTTTATATATTTAATAGATTTAGTGGTTACTGGCAAAATCCAAAATATTTAATTGGTGATAAAAATTTTTTTATTAATAGTTTAAATAAAAATAAGGATTTCTATATAAACCAAATCCAAACCTCAAATAACAAGAAAACATTAATCCATATAAGAAGGGGGAAAGATTATGTGGATTGGGGCGAAGATCTACCAAAGCTCTATTTTGAAACTGCTATGAATAATTTATTAAATAAAAAAAATATTCAAAGTTATGATATTTTTACTGATGAGAAAAAATATGATACTACAGAAGAACTTTATAGAAATGCTGAAAACATCTATGACGATACAGATGAAAAACCTTTAGTAACACTGTCTAAAATGATAAACTATCAAAATTTTATTATTTCAAATAGTAGTCTTTCTTTTTTTGCCGCTTATTTAGGTGAATCTGGAAATTCTCAAATTTACTATCCCAATCCTTGGTTTAAAAGCATCAATCATAAACCTTATGAAAATAAGAATTGGTATGAGGTTGAATATGAATAACAAAATTTTAGATTTAATATATTGTTTTGATGAAAACTACAATATACAAGGAATAACTTCTGCTAATTCTTTTTTAAAAAATTATAAAAATCAAGTTAGAGTTCATATTTTACATAATAATCCCAATAGCATAAGAAGCCTTTCCAACCATTTAAAAAAATTCAATAATGTAGAAGAAGTAAATATTTACGAATTTAAAAAACCTAACGATTTTGTTTTTAGAATGAATGAGGAGCATATTGTTACTGAAGCTACCTATTACCGATTATTTATTCATGAATATCTTCCAGATAAAATTAGTAAAGTTTTATATTTAGATGCTGATGTTATTGCAATGAATGAACTAACAAAAATAATTGATGATACATTTAATCAAATAAAATTAAGTGAACATTATTTTGGAGCTGTTGATTATATCTTTTCAGAGAATAAGAATAATGACATTATGCTTCAAAGTCTTAATTTGAACTCAGGAAAATATTTTAATGCTGGTGTTTTACTTATTGATTATGAAAAATGGACAAAACACGAAATGGGAAAAAAGATTCTTGCTCATGGAAAAATATTGATTGAAGAAAAGTTATTAAAAGAACATGATCAGGATATATTGAATTCATTCTTTAATGGTAGTTTTTTTCCCCTTGATAGAAAATATAACTATCCAATACTAGAAAGGTTTTACAAGAAAGATGTTAACAAAATTAATTCTTCAAATTTTATACACTATACCGGAGCACAAAAACCTTGGCTTTTAAATGGGCTATTTAATAATATTTCAAAGTATTATCAGAAAAGTTTTATTGATATTGGCATAAACAAAAGACATGTGGTATTTAAAAACAACGAAACCGGAAAAAGTATTCTTAAGAAATTTAAATTTGATTTTTTAAAAAGTCCTTGGAAGCTAATTACATATTTTCATGTACTAAGAAACTACTTATTTAAACTATAATTAAAAGGTGAAGAAAAAAAATTTAATATTTGCATCTGCATCATTTCATCCGAACAGAAAAAGTATTATAAAGAAAAAAAAAGATCTTCTGCAAAGAGAAGAAGATTATCTCTTCTGCTTGAAACAGCTTGTCAGAGTAGTTCCCAACAATTTTGAAATTCATATTGTTGATAATACAATTGAAGACTCTGATTCTCTCTTTAATCCAGAATTAAAGAATTTTTTAGAAGATTTGAATGTCGTATTTTCTTTTGAGACTAATAAAAAAGAAGTGAAAAATATTGGTGTCGGAGAATTAAAAGAGTTATTTTATCTAGAGAATATTCTAGATTTTGATGAATATTCTAAAATTTGTTATCTTACAAGTAGAAGATTCATTACAAATCCTTATGTTTTTGAGAAGACTGAACAGTTGAAAAAAGAAGCCTTGCTATCAAATCCAGATTTTATTTATTTAAATGGCCAAGTAATTCCTAGTGAGAAGAAGGGAATGTATAATGACATGTTCTTTGCAATGACAAGTAAAACTATGCAAGAATATATTGCATTTTCAAAAGATAGAATAGATTACTTAGATGATAATTTAATTAATTCAGAAGCTAATCTTTATGATTTCATAACAAAATTTAATATTTCATCCGAATTTTTAATGTTTTTAGGTTTTTTTAGATATGATTATTACAGAAAAAATGACAAGGAAAATAAACATAAGTATCACTTTGTTTAACATATATTAAATGGAAATAAGAAAAGAAATGCTCTCTGTTTTAAGGCCTTTAGGTGGAGATGAAGAGGTAGAAGCAATTAGGGAGAGCATCGAAAGTGGCTGGTGGACAAGGGGCCCAAAGGTCGAAGAGTTTGAAAAAGAATTCGCAAAATTAGTCGGGTCTAAATATGCAGTTGCAGTAACTAGTAATTCTCATGGTCAGGATTTAGTTATGAAAGCACTTGGAATAAAAGATGTTGATGTTATAAATCCAACAATTTCTTTTATGGCCACAGCAATTATTCCAATATGGAATAATTGTACTTCTAACATAGTTGATGTAAGAAGGCATGATTTAAACCTTGATCCAGAAGATGTAAAAAAAAGTTTGAAAAAAGATACTGAAGTCATAATTGCAGTAAACATGGCGGGTATACCTGCACCGATTGATGAAATAAGAGAGTTTTATGATGGATACATAATTGAAGATTGTGCGCATAGTTGCTACATACCAGGTGCTGGAACAAAAGGAGATATAGCTATATGGTCTTTTCAGGCTGTGAAAACAATGCCAATTGGAGACGGTGGAATGATTACAACTGATGATTATGAATTATATAAAAAACTTCAGTCATTAGCTTGGTTTGGTATTGAGAGTACATATTCAAGAGTCTCAGGAAAAAGTGACACAGGAAAAAGTGATACTCTGAAAAAAATTTCTACTAAAAATCCTGATGGTAAGCCAGGCTATACATGGGATTATGATGTTACTGAATTAGGTTATAAATACTATATGATAGATATATTGGCTGCTATTGGATTAGTCCAATTAAAAAAATTAGATAAACATCTTGATATTAGACGACATATTCAAAAAAGATATAATGACGAACTTAGTGATGTAATTCAACCACCTGAATGGAGTGAAACGGTCCAATATTACTGTTCACGAGTGCCTGAAGATCATCGAGATGCTTTAATTAATTATCTGAAAACAAAAATGATTCATACTAGTGTTCATTTTAAGCCGTTACATAAATATGATATTGTAAAACAAGATAGAGATTACCCGGTAGCAGATACTGAGTGGAAAAAACTATTATCACTTCCCGTTCATCCTGCAATGAATGATGAGGATGTAGACTATGTTGTTTATTGGGTTAAAAAATATTTTGAAGATTTTGTATAAAATTAAACCTGATGGAAGAAATATATAAAATAAATGGAGCTCACTTCTTAAATCCACCTTCTGAATATTTAGATAAAGAATCATATCCCAGTTTTCAAAAAAAATTAGAAGAATTTAAATTTTTACTCAATGAACAAGTAGAAAAGAATTGCGGGGTTTCATACTTTAAATTTGGAGATGGAGATTACTATTTTTTAAAAAAACAACGAAAAGGTAGTGCTAAACCAGGAAATAGAGCATTAAGTAAGGGGTACTGGAGAATCAACCATAAAGAGTTTGTAAGCGGAGCAAAAGAAAATGATTATTTTATGTGTGAAATTATGACACAAAACAGAAAATACTTTTACGAATTATTCTCTAAAGATTTTGATTTTCCAGGAGAGTTTGTTTATGGACTTCTATCAAATAAATGGATGTTAAAAAACTTTAAAAATGAAATCGGTATTATCGGCGCAAAAGAAAAGATTGAAATAATAAATGAACTGATGAAAAAAGGAGAATATCAAGAGTATTTGGGTATTGATAAATTTAATGATTACATATTCATACCTCAGAAATTTGCTTGTGATAACTTAAGAGAAACTAGAGAACAAGTAAAAAAACAGTTAAAAAATTCTACTTCTAAAATTTTTCTTTTAGGAGTTGGTCATGTTAAATCTGGTTTAAATCATATACTTCCAGAATATCACAAAGCTGTTTATCTTGACATAGGTAGCGGCATTGATGCACTTGCTGGAATAATAGATAAAGAAAGGCCGTATTTTAACGGATGGCAAAATTATAAATTAAAAAATGAAAATATTTATAAAAACGTAGACTATTTACATTTTAATTTTGATGGAAGTGAAAAAGTAGTTACTTAAAACTTTAGCCATTCTTGATTGTCGGAATACCATTGTGTAACATCTTGTAATCCATCATAATTTGACTTTTTAGGTTTCCAGCCGACTTCTTTCAGCACTGAATCGTCAAGTGCATACCTAAGATCATGACCTGGCCTGGATGAATGAAAATCTACAAGCTCATAGTCAATTTCTTTATTCAAATATTCTCCGATTAACTTTGCTATTTCAAGATTATCTAATTCTAGTTCGCTTGCAATGTTGACCTTGGAACATTTGGCACCAAAAGCATCTTTCGAAACTTGTTCTAATGATTTTTTATTGTTAATAATAAATAAAGCTGCATTTGCTACATCTTCAACATGAACATAATGCCTACTCCCAGGTTTACTTTTGGTTGAGTCAGCATGAATTATTACTTTTTCATTATTTAACGCTTTCCATACTGTATTTGGAATAAATTTTTCAGGATGCTGACGCTCTCCAAAAACATTCATACAGTGTGTAATTATTACCGGGACATTGTAAGTATTTTCAAAAGCAATTGCTAGCTCTTCTCCTCCAGCTTTTGTTGCGCTATATGGATTTGTAGAATTGTACCTGTCCCATTCTTTAAATTTTGTACCTTCTTGGGCGGGTCCAAATACTTCATCCGTACTAAAGTAGACGAAGGTTTCTAAGTTGTCTAAAAATCTAGAATAATTAAGAGCATTACATGTTGCCACAACATTATCCATTACAAAGTTCATTGGATCTTCGATTGCTCTATCAACATGGGAAGATGCTGCAATATGAAAAAAATGTTTAATTTCACCTATTTGGGTGGCTACTAAATTGTTTATTTCTGCTTTTAGATCATGGTGTATAATTTTTACCCTTTTCTGAGTTGACTGATCATAAGTTTTCATCATGTCAGATATTCTGTTTAAATTACCAGAATAATCTAATCTATCGAGGCTTATTATTTCATAGTCTGTTTCATCAATTAATTGCTTGATAAACATGTGACCTATGAATCCGGCTCCACCTGTAATTAATACCTTTTCAGACATAATAAGGATATTAATATACATTGACACTCTAGGTAAATAAAAATTTATTTTGTTCTGTTGTGTTATGAAAAAAAATTTTTACCAAGTACAACATTTGTTACACCTAGCTCTTCTAAATGGCTTATATGGTCTTGAGTTATTCCTCCATCAACCATCAAACCTCCAGTAAAGTTTGGATATAATTTTTTAAACTCTTTTACCCTTTTAATGGGATCTATTGAGTCGTCGGAAGGAAATAACGATGGGACTATACATAAAAATAATATAAAATCTGCTGATTGAATATATTCATTTAATTTAGACATTTCTGTATCTGGCAACAGTCCAATCCCTTTTTTAGAAAGGGTGTTATCTATTTTATTAAATTCCTCAGAAGTAATGGTTTCTGAATGAAAAATATAACTTCTTATATTTAATTTATTTATTCTTTTAAGAATTTTATTTGGATTTTCTACCAATAAGTGAAGATCAATTTTGTAATCAGTTTCTGATGCTAATTGTTCAAGAGTAACAATAGATAATCCCAGGACTTCACAAAAAGTATTGTCAATCAAATCAAAATGGACAGACTCAAATTTTTCTTTATTGTTTTCTAAATCATCAATTAATTTTAGGTGATTTGAAGCTAACAAACTGTAGGACTTTTCCATTAATATAATTCTAGACAAAAAAGTTTTTCATCTATCATTTAAATAATACTTTTAGTTTTATTAATTAACTTCCTAAACTCTAACCTAATTATTTCATGCTTTAAGATGTTAAAATTATTTAATAATGATGACTCAAACTAAAAAACTTCTTAGCAGTAAGTTTGTTTTTTATTCTATTCTTTCTTTAATTCTTATAAGTAACCTGATTATTTTTAATTTTCAGAGTAATGAGTACGAAAGTAGCTACTGTGAAAAATTTTTAGTTGGTTTTTCTGATACTTTTACTTTAGATGAATATATAGAGAAAAATCCATTATCAATTAAGGGAGATGTTGCATTAATTGAGATAAACTTACTTCCCGATTTAAATTCTATAAAATGTTTAGGCAGTGAAATTAATCTCCCTGTAAAAAATTATAGTGTTAAGTCCGTTGTTGGAACATCCTATAAATTTATAAAATTAACTAACTTCCTCAATGCAGCCTCAGCATTTGTATTCTTTCTAATCTTTAATAAAGAATCAAAAAAATTATTTGGTATTTTAATGATGAGTAATTATATTGTCTTTTCAAATTTATTTTTTGGAAAATTATTTCTAGATTTTCATTTATTAATATACCCATTTACATTCATAATATTCTTTTTTTTAAATTCAAAAAAAGAAAAAATGAATCCTTCACAAAATCGGTTAAATTTATTTTTATATTTAAATGTTGTTTTATTAATTTTTAATTATGACTTATATTCAAAATTATTAGTATTTTTTGTAATTATATTTATTTATTTCTTTAAAAATATTAAGTTAAACATTTCTCAAATAAATATTATTTTATTTTCGCCTATATTTTATTATTTTTTAAGACAGATTTCTGGTCCATTTATGAACTTAACAAGTTTATGGCAGAATTTATCATCTGGTATGTATAGAGGTACTCCTCGTTTTGCTGATATGTACTATACATTTGCTGTATTAAATTGCAATAAAACTGGCTGTGGTTTTAACAATAATTATGGTCCTCTTTGGGAATTTTTAGCTCTCAAGCTTGACGTTGAAATAACATCTTATGTGTTTAGTGTTCTTTTTATTCTTATTTCTCAAGTATTTTATTTTTCATTTATCAAAAATATAGAAACAAAACAGATATTAATTTATTTCATTTATATCTCCCCACCAACAACTTTTTTAATAGAGAGAATGAATTTTGATATTGTTGTTTTAGTTCTTGGATACTTTGCAATAAAAAAATATCAACAAAATTATAAAAAATTTGGATTAATAATTTTATCATTACTTACTCTTGTTAAAATATTTCCAATTATTTTTTTGTTTTCAATAGCAATCTATGAATATTTACAAAATAACTATAAACATTTTTTAAAGTCACTTTTTGTTTCTTTATTAAACATATTGGCTTATGTTGTCTATTTCTTATTAGATTTACAGACAGGATTTATTGCAAACCCTAAAGGAATTACTTGGACTTTTGGTGTTTTGTCTGATTATGGGAACTTTATAGATTTTTTTGGAAACTTAGGAATTTTTTATTATTTTATATCTTTAGGTTTATCTATATTAATTTACATTTTTTATTTAAGAGATGATGGTGATGAAAATATTTTCTCATCAAATGAAGAGCTTTTGGAGCTTTCTTTCCTTTCGTGTTTTGCCTTTATAGCTCTCTACTTTAACTTTGATTTTAGAATATCTTTCCTCTCAGTTGCTCTAATCCTTTTCATAAAAAATTATGACTACAAAAAATTTGAAATTATTTCTTTAATTTTCTTAACAACTTCAGTGTCTAAATATTTTAATATTAATAACTTAACACAGGACCCCGTAGATTTTTTACACTCTCTTTTTTATATTATTTTGAATAACTTAACTTTTAATATAGTTTTAATTTTTATCGGAATTCAAGTTTTCTTGTATATAAAAAAAATTAATTTTTCAGTGGTTTCAAAAAATTTAAAATCTTCTTTAAAAAAAGAAATATTTAAAACTTAATTATTAATTTCTACCAAGGTAATTTATAAATTCATCAAAATTATGTATATAATCATCTGGATCATACTCTTCTGAAGTGAGAACTAATAAAATATTTTCATCACTTTTGTAAACTTGTTTACACCAAATTAAGGGAGGAACAATAAGGCCTTGATTTTGTTTTGTTAACTTATAGGTCTTTTCTTCTATACCATCGTTACAATATATATCAAGCTTCCCATGAATAGGAATTAATAATTGCCAACATACTTTATGAGCATGTTCTCCTCTAACTTCATCTTTAATAGCATTATTTACATAAAATATTCTTTTTACTTTAAATGGAATAAACTTTTCAAAACTTAATACACTTAATGAACTTTTTTCTTGAGAATCATAATTTTCAAGTTCTATAACTTTTATTTCTGAATCTAAACTCATAAATTACTCTCCTTTATAATAAAATCTAATATTTTCTATTATTTTATTTTGATTTTTTTTAGTCATGTTTGGATAAAGAGGTAAGCTCAAAGCTTCTTTTGAAGATTCTTCTGTTATATTTAAATTCTTATATTTTCTAGTTTCAATTTTTTGTAAATGGTCTGGAACTGGATAATGAATTTGTGTCTGTATTTTATTTGCATTTAAATAATCAATTAATTTATTTCTTTCTTTGGTTCTTATAACATATAAATGAGGTGCGTTAATCGTTAACTTTTCTAAAAGTACTAATGGCAAATCTAAAAAAGCATTATGATACTTCTTTGCTAAATCAATTCGCATATTATTCCAAGAATCCAAATAATTTAATTTCTCATTTAATACAGCAGCCTGAATTGCATCTAATCGAGAATTTCTCCCATTTCTATTTTCAACGTAATACTTTTTATTCCAACCATATTGCCTTAGGCTTAACAGGTTTTTATATATTTTTTTTGAGTTAGTTGCAACAATACCTCCATCCCCAATTGCTCCTAAGTTTTTTGTTGGATAGAAAGAAAAAACAGAGGCATCACCAAAAGAACCCGCTTTTTTACCTTCTATTAATGCACCGTGAGCATGTGAGCAGTCTTCAATAATCTTTATATTATGTTTCTTTGTTATTTCAATTACTTTTTTCATATCAACAACCTGACCAAATAAGTGGGTAATTATAACTGCTGAAACATTATTTTTTTCTATAAAAGATTCAAGCAAGGCAAGGTTTATTAAAAGATCACTATCATTTACATCAATAAATTCTGGTTTAGCTCCAATAGATCTTATAGCTGTCGAACTATAAAAACCTGCATTAGAAACTGTAACGACACTATCAGAAGCTTTAATGCCAGAAGCTAATAATGACAATTGTAATCCGTCGGTTCCATTTCCAACTCCTACACAGTATTTCACACCAAGATAGGTGGAAAAATTTTTTTCGAAGTCTTCTACATATTTTCCTAAAGAAAACTCATATGAACCTACAACATTTGAAATAATTTTATTTATATTAACTTTTTTATTAGCTAACTTCATATCAAAAAATTTAATCATAAGATACAATTAATTATAAACCATGGGAATTAAATCTAAAGTGAAGAGTCTTTTGCAGAAAATTAAAACTGTAAGTATCCCATCTACCCCGCCCTTGCAACCCACCTTTTCTAGTTACAAAGAGGCTGAAAAAGCTGCAGGCAACTATGAAGAAAATGAGTTAATAAAGGTTATTGTTGCCAAAAGCGTTAAGTACAAAAATTCTTTAGATGATATTGAAACAATCAACTTGGATAACTTAAGCAATGCAAGAACTGTTAGAACTTTAATTGCAATTGCTGGGGGAGTAAATAATAATTCTTTATCTGTATTAGATTTCGGGGGAAGCGCAGGTGTACATTATTTTACAGCTAAAAAAATTCTTAATAATTCTATAAAATTAAAATGGACAATAGTCGAAACTGAGTCAATGGTAAGTGAAGCTAGGCTTAATAACCTTGAAAATGAAGAACTTAAGTTCTTTTCCTCATTAGAGGAAGCTTCAAGGAATAATCCAAAATACGATATAGTCTATGCAAACTATTCTTTGTGCTATACGCCTGAGCCTCTTGAATATTTAAAACAACTCCTTGAATTAAAATATACAACTTTATTCATTACTAATACAGCGCTTAATCCCCAAAATATTGAAATTGTTGGCCTACAAACCTCTTCTTTGGCAACAAATGGAGTAGGGAGAGAAATTCCTAAACATTTAAATATCTCGGACAAAAATATTAAATATCCATTTACAGTACCAAGTAAAGAAGATGTAGAAGAAGTAATTTTAAAGCATGGAAATATTATTTCATCATTTAAGGAAGTTAAAGATTCTTACAAAACTGAGGATGGAAGTTTCGATAATTTTGGTTATATTGTTACAAAGAAATAGAAATTAATACTCTATTCTTCTGGTTCTTGTTCTTCGTGATACTCTCCGTCAACATTTACAATCCAAGGATCATATTCACCAACCCCTAAAAGATTTCTTGCCGCATATAGGCCTGTAGCCATTGCATGATCTTGATTGTTATATTTAAACATTCCTGATCTTCCAATGGCAGCAAGTCGATCCTGATTTTTTAACCAACTTCTTATAGTTGTGATTTTTTCTTGATAACCAGTTTTTATAACAGGATAAGCTTTTGGATTCCTAGTTAAATCAGAATGAATAATTTCAAAGTCACTATCAAATATCTTTTTTAATTCAGTAATTGCATAGTTAATTATGTCTTCGTTTTTATCATTCCAAATTTTTTCATCTTCAAAGCAAAAATATTCTAAAGTAAGAGGATACGTTCCCTCAGGACTCATGTGTGGTGAAAAATTAGAAAAGTCTGCAATTCTGGCTAAGTCTAAATCAGGAGAGTGAATATAAATCCAATTATCATCAAAAAGTTTTTTGTCAATAGTCAAGTGAACACTTATATGATTTCTATAATCTAGTTGATTGGCAGCATCAATTACTTCCTGGGGAGCTGTCGGTTCTAGAATTTTAATAAACTCTAAAAGTGGGTTACTAAATAAAATATTTTTTGTTTTTAATTTATGTATTTCTCCCATTTCATCTTTGTAATTAACTAGATAAATATCACTATCAACTATTACCTCAAATACAGTCGCTTTCTTTTTTACTTCAATATTTTTATTTATTAAATAAGTTTCAAATTTTTCCCAAAGCATTCCTGCTCCAGTCTTTGGATAGTAAAATTCATCAATTAATGTTTTCGGTCTTTTTTTACTATTTGGAAATAAAGCAAATCTTATTGCAGTAGAGAGACTTAATCCCTTTATCCTTTGTGCCGCCCAATCTTTTCCAATCTCTTTGCAATCAATCCCCCACACTTTTTCTGTATAGTTCTTAAAAAAGTTTCTATATAATTTATATCCAAACTTATCAACTACCCAATCTTCAAAGTTTTCAATTTTAGTAAGTTTCAAATAGCTCTTTACTCTTGCAAGGAAATATGAAATGCCAATTCTTAAAGATTCAAATATACCAAGACCGAATAAAGCATTGAGTGGTGTTAGCGGGTAATCAAAATACTTACTTTTGAAAAGTATTCGTGTCTTTCTATTTACGAGGATCGCATCCTCGCCTAACATTTCTAAGAATAAGTCATTTACTTCCTTATTCTTAGTGAAAAATCTATGAGGTCCAATATCGTATTTATAATCTCCAAAAACTTTTGTTTCAGCCAAGCCTCCTACCTGATTCTTTTTTTCCAAAACAATGATTTTTTTGTCAGAATCTGATAATTCATAAGCAGCTGTTAATCCCGCTGGACCTGCACCGATAATAATTGCATCGTAAAGCATAAAAGAAAGTTTAATTAAAATATAATAAAACAAACATTATTTGAACATATAATTATTAAATTAATGACACTATTAAATAAAAAAACTAAAAAAATAACACTATTGGAAAGCGTCTTCGTCTTAATACTGATTATTTACTTAATGTTTAATGTTTTTTCTTTTAATAATTTTACAAATAACTATAAAGATGAAATAAATGAAAACAGAAATTGTGTTTTTTTTATTCCAAATGTTCTAAATAAAATAGACCAATTAGAAATTAATACAGAAAAAAGAGATATCTATGTATTTCCAGAGTTGAAAAACATTTTTTGTTTAGGCAAGGTAACAAATTATGAAGAGCTTTCTGATAATTTACTCATATATGTTGGAACAAATACAAAATTTATAAATCTTATAATTTTTGTTTCTCAAATGTTGATGATTTTAGTTTATTTATATTTTTTTAATCCAAGTAAATATAAGTATTTAAATAGCTTTTTAGTATTTTTCTTTATCTTTAATTACTTCTTGTCACTAAATATTGTATCTTATTTTCTTTTGCTGCTTTTCCCAACAATATTTTACTTTTTAAACAATCAAAAAGTTCAAGAAGTAAATAATACAAATCTAAAATTTTATGAACATAATGATAAATTATTTTTATTTCTTATTTTTCTATCTGTTTTACTTATTCAATCTTCGTCGCATCATTATGAGACTCTTGATTGGGATATTAATTCATTTATAGTTACATCTTTAGATATTGGGAGAGGCAATCTTCCTTTAGAAAATCAGTTTGAAAATAAACAACCCCTTTTATTTATTATCTACTACTTAATTACTGTGATTGCTCAAGGAAAACTTATTATAATAAAAATAATAAACGACCTAGTTGTATTTTTTTGTGCGGTCGCTTTATATTATTTACTGAGTGAAAAAAATAAAAAGCATGGGTTTGAACCATTCTTTGGTACTTTAATATTTATTTTACTAACAAGTAACTTTTGGTTTCACCCTGGATTTTCTGAAATTTTCTCTATTGTTTTTATATCAATAAGTTATTTAATACTGCTAAATACCCCTGATTCAAAAAATAAATTTTTAAAAAGTGGAATCTTCCTCTCTTTTTCAACATTAATAAATATTGGAACTGCAGTTTTTTTAATTGCATTTATTCTTATTATTTTTCTTTCATTCAAAGATAGAATGAAAACCATTTTATATTTTTTATCCGGATTCAGTATTATTCATTTGATTGTTTTATTAATATATTCTTTTTTTGGTTTGTCAGATTTATATTTTATTTCTTTTTTATATATACCTCTATCATATTCGAACACTGAGTTTATTTTTTTTGATGAAATTACCATTTTCTTGAATAGTCTTTATGAATATAATTTTCTAATTTTTTTTATATTAACAATTTGTATTTCTAATATAATTGCAAAGTTTATTTTAGGATTAGTAAAAAGAAAAAAAATACTAGATAATTCCAATGAATTCATTCTATTTTTTACCTCAATCGCTTTCTATTATTTTGCAGGTAAAGGGTACTACCATCATTTATTTTTTCTTCTTTACTTTGTTTGCTTTGGTATTAAGGGTGTGCCAACAAAAAACTATAGAATAGCATTTTCTTTTTTAATTCTCTTAGCTACCTTTCAAACAATCTCTATATTTGCTGGTCAATCAATAGCAAATCTATCAAATTTAAATAAGATAGAATCTAACTATCCTGTCAAAAATGCTTCTAATCTAATAAACTTAAACGAAGCTGATGAGGTTTTTTCCACAGATAATATTTTAATCTTATATTATCTCGACAAACCTAACTCATCATATATCGTTCATCCGTCTATTTATTATTATGAAGAAGTATTTAGTGTTCTCGATAGATTTAAGAAAGTTAGAGATAATGAAATAGATTTTCAATTATCCTTGTCGCCAAAAGTTTTGGAAGGTTCGATAGAAACTATAAATTTTGAAGTTTATAAAGCTATCGATACATCACACCTCCAAAGTCAATTAATAAATTATTGGGATAGAAAAAAGTCTTTACATATCTACATTAGAAATAAATAAATTATTTTTTTTGAATAATGAGCTGATTACTTACATAATTAACTCTAATATTTTGTTTGTTTTCTATAAGGAATCTAAATATTCCTCCAAGAGGATTTTCATTAACTGTATCAAAAAAGAACCAAAAAAAATCATCAAAAATTATATGGCCACCAATGTTTAAGCATTTAAAACTATTAACTGCATCTCTGTAGACATCTTCACCAAAGTGAGAGCCATCTACATAGATAAGATCATATTTTTTATCATTTTTTAAAAAGAATTCATCAGAAGTTTTTTTAAATACATTTGTTCTGTTGTCAAAACTTTTGATATTAAATAAAAAATTATTGTATATTTTATTAAAATCCGTTTGACCTGTTGAATCTTTCATTTCTTCATAATCTTCAAAAGGATCTACAAAGAACCCTATTGAATTTGGTAAATTTTCAAGAACAAATACACTAGACCTTCCCTCGAATGACCCAATTTCCAAATATTTTATTTTTTTATTGAGTAATTTCTTTTTTCTAAAAAATTTATACCACATATTTATATTTGAAGTAAAAGCATCCATAAACTCAAACTTATAGTTTCCTTTGAAATGTTTTTCTATAATCTCAGTATCTGACATTCCCATATTTGGTAACATATAGCCATACTCAGCTGCAGATTCATTTTTTTCTTTGAGAAAAACTATTTCAGTAAAAAGCATTCTAAAAATTAAAAATAAGCCAAAAAATTTTTTATTATTTTCTTTTGAGTGTTGATAAAGTTTTTTTGAGTTATTAATAAACCATTTTTTTTTATGTCGCCATAGGAGTAAAAATAATGCAACCTTCTTGTTCTGTTTTAAACTTTTTTTAATTTTTTTCAATTAACTAACTTCTGAGTAATTCATCCAAGCATTGTAATTTTTCTTCACTACATCTTTATTTTCTACATACCAATTAACAAACTTAAAAAAATTCTTCAATTTAGAAGCACTTTCATCTAATTGCTCCCCATATGCAAAATAATTAAAATAAGAATCTAAATAATAAGTGTATTCGCTTATTTTCATCTTTACTATTTTTTCATTTCCGTATAAATGCTCTTCATACTTCTTATCATATTTTCTTGAATAAAATTCTTTAATAAATGAATCCATAGAAAGAAACTCTCTTTCTAAATTTGGATTTATAATTTCAAATTCATGATTAAATAATTTATGAGCTAAGTAAGAAGGTGTCAATCTAGAAAAATTCAAGTCCATTGGTCCAACTACTGTAGGGATTCTATGTATATTTATGCTAAAATTTTTCTTTTCAAGTAGTGACTTAACAATAAATTCTTGCTCAATTTTTGTATTTAAATACAAATCATTAACCTCACTGTTTTTTTCATACTCAATTATTGAAAACAAATGAACGGTTATGTTCTTTTTTATCTTTTTGTCGCCTAGAAAATTAATTAAATTATTGTATATTTCAATGTTCTTTTTTTTATATAAATTCCTATCAATTACATCTCTCCTTACAAGAGACTTAATCATATAAATTTCAGAAATAGTTTTATCGTCTAGTATTTCTTGAAGATTTTCTTCTGAATAATCCGTTTTTATAAAGTTTAGATTAAAAAATACAGGATCATACTCCCCAATTGATAAAAACTCTAATCTTTTTTTTATAATATAGTTAACAAAATTATTGCCAATAAAACTATTACTACCAAAAACAACTAACACTCTATTTACGATAACCTTAGATAATTAAAAATCAATAAATATCATAAATGTAATTAAAGATATTGGTATATTTATGGTGATGAAAGTTATATTAAATGGATTTAAGACATCAAAAAAAATTATTCCGACATCTTCATATTTAATTAATAAATACATACCTGAATCTTTTGAAATTCAATATTTAAACTTTGGGAAATATAACTCGGATTTATATGGAGCAAAATATATTTCATGCGGTCCTTATCGGATAGGAGGAATAAAGTCATGGTCTAAATATAATGCAAAATATTTTTCAACTTTAGAAGATGAGTTCATTATATTTTCTCTTGATGATTTCTTATTAACAAAATCACTAAATATGGAATTATTTAACTCTCTCTTTGATAAATTAAAAGAAAATAAAATGATTGGAATTGCGCAACTTGGAATAGGAAGCAACATTCATCAAAAAAAATATGATCTAATTACAGATAAAATATTTAATTTGGGACCAAATGCAAATTATAGCGTTACTACTCAGTGGTCCATATGGAGAAGAAAAGTATTGATTGATGTATTAAACCATACAAACGATCCTTGGGATTTTGAATTAAATGGCTCTGTTTACTTTAATAAAAAAAATTATATAGCTATTGGGTCTGTCCCTTCAGCTCTGCCATATCCTGATTGGTCATCTTTATCAAATAAAAACAAAGATAAGATTTCTATATTGGGAAATAAAGAAAGTGATATTAAAAGTCTTATAAAGCTTGGCCACCTTCAAGAAAAAGATTTAATTCTCGGTCAGTTTAAAGATAATCAGTTTTCTTATTTAGATCATAAAAATAATCAAACCGTTGTTAATGAATCTCAAGAGGGATACGATAAAGAATACTACTTATGGGCTTTGGAACAGTTTAAAAATTCATAACAACTATAAAAAGTTCGAATTCTTTCTGCATTTTTCACTACAATATAAAACATTTTCCGAGTCTCTTTACCATTTTTTTCTCTAACTAAAAGACCTTTTGGAAATTTTAAATTTTTATAAAGAATTTAATGTAATTTCAACCATAGTCTTTAAGCCAAGCTCTCTTTCTTCGGAACTCATCTGTTTAAATTCTCCGCCTCTGATAATATCTGAAACAGTAACTACTGTTAGGGCTTCAGCTTCATACTCAGCAGCGACCCCGTAAAGTCCGGCTGCTTCCATTTCTACTGCTAAAATTCCCATAGAAGTAAGATTCTCAAATCTTTCAATCCCTCTTGGGTCATAAAATAAATCTGAAGAGAAAATATTTCCAACATGAACTTCTTTATTTAACTTTTCAGCACTATGTACAAAATTATGTAATAAGTTCCATGATGCAGTAGCTGAGAAATCATCACCATCTAACCTGACTCTATTTACACCAGAATCAGTTGAGGCCCCTATGCCCGCAACTATATCTCCCAATTCAAGATTTTTAGCTACAGCACCACTACTTCCTACTCTTATCAAATTCTTAACTTTATATTCAGTAATAAGTTCTTTTGCATATATTGATGCAGACGGTATTCCCATGCCAGTGCCCATAACAGATATATCTATTCCTTTATAATTTCCAGTAAATCCAAGAACGTTTCTAACATTGGTAACTTCCTGGAAGTCGTCGAGAAATGTCTCCGCAATAAATTTAGCTCTTAATGGATCTCCCGGTAGAAGTATAGTCTCAGCAAATGAACCATCTTTAGCATTAATATGAGGAGTAACCATATTGTTATTTTAACTTATTCTTTCTGC
>CEUA01010416.1_pt1 | contig 20861 bp, 19 predicted proteins | sample 361541 | NCBI WGS metagenome assembly CEUA01 (sample SAMEA2623079, study PRJEB7988) | marine metagenome | isolation source: saline water (ENVO:00002010), including
TTTGATAAAATTTTTGAATAATAATCAAAACCAACAACAGATTCTCCACTTTGACTATACCCAAAAAGAGCCCCGGAGCCCCTTATTTGCAAATCCTCTAATGCAAGGCCATAGCCTGAGCCAAGGGAAGAGTGTTTTTTAATTGATTTTAGTCGAGCCTCACCATCGGGGGTTATTTTTTTGTTTTTGGGAATAAGAAGGCAGGCATATGATTGTTTGTTGCTCCGGCCCACCCTTCCGCGCAACTGGTGAAGCTGTGAAAGACCAAACATATGGGCGTTATTAATTATAATGGTGTTTGCAGAAGAAACATCAATTCCGCTTTCAATAATGGTTGTAGAAAAAAGAATATTTGTTTTTTTATCCCTAAAAGATAGCATTGTAGATTTAATTGTTTTTTTGTCCATTCCCCCATACAGAAAATCACAAAAAAGGTTAGGAAATCGTTTTTTAAAAAACAAATATTTTTGTTTTAAGCTATCAACAGAGTTATCAACAAAATAAACCTGACCACCCCTGTTAATTTCTTTTAAAAAATAGTTTTCAACCAAGGAGGTTTCAAAACAATGAACATTTGTAATAATAGGGCGCCTTTCTATTGGGGGAGAAAGAAGGGTGCTTATGTTTCTTATGCCAGAAAGCGCAAGCTGGAGCGTTCTTGGGATTGGGGTTGCAGACATGCTTAAATAGTTACAGCCAGGAGAAAAACTCATTATTTTTTCTTTATCCTTTACTCCAAAGCGGTGTTCTTCATCCACTATCAATAAAGAGGCCTTAGATAAAACCTCTGGGTTCTTTATAATAGAGTGGGTTCCAATTAAAACGTCTGTTTTTGCGTTTATAAAACAAGAAAGGCTTTTTTTGTTTTTTTGTGTTAGCCTTGAAACCTGACTAATTTTACACCCAAAAGATGATAGCCTTTGATTAAAACAGACAAAAAGCTGCTGAGAAAGAAGGGTTGTTGGCGCAAGAACAACAGACTGTTTATTGTTTGTAAAAGCATGGAAAACAGCCCTTATTGCAATTTCAGTTTTTCCAAACCCAACGTCGCCACACAAAAGGCGGTGCATTGGGCTATCAGAACAAAGGTCATCAAAAATGTCTTCCCACGCCAAAGCCTGATCCGGGGTATCTAAAAAATTAAACTCAGACAAAAAAAGGTCAACCAAACTTTGATTTTTTTTATAAGGAAACACCAAAGAAGATTCTCTTTTTGCATAAGAAGAAAGAATTTCTTTTATAAAAACAGAGGCATTGTCAACGGCCTTTTTTCTTTTTTTCTCCCACAACTTCTTTTTGCTTAAAGACCCCAGTTTACAGCCCGCCGAAAAGGGAGCATAAAAATAAATTTGACCCAAAAGATCAACACTTAAGTTTAGCTTTCCATCTTCAAACTTCAAAGAGACAAAACCTTTTTTTTCGTCAGATGAACCCGGAACGTTTCCAGTGTATTGACAAACCCCATATTGTTCATGAATATAAAAATCACCAACGGCCAAAACCCCAACAAGCGGGATCTTTTTAACGGTGTTTTTTTTGTTTTTATTAGAAAACCAGCTCGGCAAATAAAACGTTTTTTCATATTTAAAACCACGCGACAATAAAGAGGAAGAAAAATAAATGTTTTTATTTTCCCTTTTTTTATATGTGTTGTAATCAATTGATTTAAAATGTTTTTTGTTTGTTTTTGTTGATTTTTTTAAAGCAGAGATATTTGTTATTTCTAAAGTGCTATTAAAGCATTTCATTTGAATTTGAATTTTTTTAGATTTGTTTTTTATTGAATAAAGCGGTTTTTTGGGGCCTGCATACACTTTTCCAACAGGCGCTTCTTTTAAAACGCCTCCCGTGTTTGTATCAAAATATAAAACCCCGCCATCACCACCCAAAAAACCCGCCCGAAAAGGAAGAGAGGAGCCAAAAGAAAAAACATCAACAACTCCGCCCCGAAGGCTATATTCTCCAGGGCCACCAACAGACTCAACCCGGCTATAATTATTTGTTAACAAAAAATCCAAAAGAAGCTCTTTTGATTCTCCCCCACCTAAAACATTTAAAATATCGTTTTTTTGATTATAAAACAAGGGGGCGTCAACAGCCTCACTATCAACAATAAAAAGATTTATTTTTTTAAAGCTCGATGAAACTAAAACAGAGGCCCTCTCAAACATTTCTTCGTGATATGTTTTAGAAAAAGAGGATTTTTCTTTCGTTATATCTGGAATAAAAACACTGTCATTAGAAAGAAAATCAAAACAAGAAACAACCTCATCAAAACATCCTTTTTCGCACTCTAAAAAACACCGCTGGCCCAGTGCCTCAACAATAAGGGGAAGAGCCGCCCAATCATCCATAGCACATAGCGTTTTTTTGTTGTTTTGAACTTCTGAAACAAAGGACAGCAAAGGCCCTTTTTCTTTATTGTGTTTCACGTGAAACTTTTTGTTTTTTGTGAGAAATGCGCGAGCCTATTATTGTAATGTCTGTTGGCCTAATGCCATCTATTCTAGAGGCCTGTCCAAGTGTTTCTGGCCTAACCAAAAGAAGTCTTTCAATAGACTCTGCAGAAAGACCAGGAATGTTTTTATATGAAAAATTAGAAGGAATTAAAAAGCTTTCCAGCTGTTTGTTTTTTTTCATTCTCTCTTTTTCATTTTCTATATACCCAGCATATTTAATTGTTGTTTCAACCTCAAAAGAACAGCTTTCATAAAAGGGTTCATTTTTTAAATGAGACATATCCATTGCGTCAAAACTAAAATCAGGCCGCTTTAAAAGGTTTTTTATTTTTCCTTTTTTGTTTTTAAATACAAAAGAGTCGTCTGTATATAAACATATTTTTTTAAATGTTTCTGTATAATTGTTGTATAAAAGTTTTTGTTTTTTTGTATACAAGCCAAGACCCTGGGCCGTAGAAGCAAGCCTGGACAAAGCATTATCTTGTCTTAAAAACAAACGATGTTCTGATCGAGAGGTAAACATTCTATATGGTTCATCTAGGCTGCTGGTTATAAGATCGTCAATCATAACCCCTATATATGAGTCTGTTCTTTTAAAAACAAAAGGGGGTTGTTTTTTTATAAAAAGAGCCGCATTAATACCGGCAACAAGCCCCTGTGCCGCTGCTTCTTCATATCCGGAGGTTCCGTTAATTTGACCAGCAAGGAATAGTCCCTCAATTTTTTTTGACTCTAAAGACCCTTTTAATTGTCTCGGAGGAATGTAGTCATATTCAATGGCATATCCCGGGCGAACAAACTTTACGTCCTTTAGAGCTGGAATTGTTTTAAGGGCCTCTTTCTGTGTTTTTTCTGGCAAAGAGGTTGAAAAACCATTAACATATATTTGGTCAGCCCCAAACCACTCCGGCTCTAAAAAAAGATGATGAGAGGCCCTTTCTTTAAAACGAAAAACCTTATCCTCAATGCTGGGACAGTATCGAGGACCAACTCCTTTTATTTTTCCTGAAAAAATTGCAGATTGTTTAATATTGTTGTTAATAAGTCTGTGAGTATCTTTATTTGTGTTAACCAAAAAACACGTTTCGTTGATTTTTGAAGGGTTTTTAGAGTAGATAGAAAAAAATGAGGGTTTTTTATCCCCGGGAGCCTTTTCACACAAATCTAGGTTTATACTTTTTTTACTTATGCGAGGTGGCGTCCCTGTTTTTAGTCTTCCAGAAACAAGCCCATGATTAACAAGCGATTCTGTAAGGCCATATGATCCCTTTTCGCCCATTCTTCCTGCCCTATAATTGTTTATACCTATGTGGATTAGTCCGTTTAAAAAGGTTCCACACGTGACTATAACTCCGGGGGAACTAACTCTTCCGTTTTTTTTAAGCCTTAGGCCTTCCATTTTATTGTTTTTACATATAATTTCAAGAGCCTCATCTTCAATTATTTTAATATACTTGTTTTTTTTTATTATTTTGTTTATGTAAACGGGATATTTTTTTTTATCCACCTGTGCTCTTGCTGCCCAAACTGCGCGACCCTTTGTTTTGTTTAATGTTTTAAATTGTATGGCACACAAATCAGAGGCCACCCCCATTATTCCGCCAAGCGCGTCGATTTCTTTTACTAAATGACTCTTTGCAAGACCACCAACAGCAGGGTTACATGAAAGCCGACCAACGGCCCCAGCATCTAGGGTAATTATAGAACAATAAACCTTCATGCGACTTAATGCTAAGGCTGCCTCAACGCCGGCATGACCACCCCCTACAATCAACACATTATTTTCCAACACAAAACCCTTTAAATATATTGTTTATAATTTCATTTTTATTATTATAACCCTGGAGTTCTTTAAGCATATTAAAAGACTCTCTTAGTGTAGAGGCTGCAACCGCAAGGTCTTTCGTGCTTTCATATGAAACAATGGTTTTTTGAAGCACAGAAGCTGTCTGATTAAGAACTTTCTTTTGTCTGTAGTTAATTAAAAATAAATTATTGTCAACAAAATCTCTTAAATAAAGCGCCATCTCTTTTTTTATTGTTTTATATAGCGCGTCAATGCCTGCGCCTGATTTGGATGAGAGAGAAAAAGAGCCCCTCTCTTTAGTGTGTGTTTTTAAGTCACTTTTACTATTAACAAAAATTATTTTTTTGTTCTCAAACAGGGTCTTAAAGGTATCAATGTTCTTTTGTGGAGACTTGCTATCAACAAAAAGAACAATATCTGCCCTTTTTATTGCACTGTATGTTCTAGAAATACCCTGTTTTTCAACAACTTCTTTGGTTTTTCTTATTCCGGCAGTATCAATTAGCTCAACGTTAATTTTATTTATTATAATCTCAACCTCTATTGTGTCTCTGGTTGTTCCTTTTTGATTTGTTACAATAGACCTCTCTCTTCCCAAAAGAGCATTAAAAAGACTAGACTTCCCAACGTTTGTTTTGCCAACCAAAACAATCGTGGCGCTACTTTTTTTCTCGCTTGCTAAATAAGAAAAATCTATAATTTTTTTTATGGAGGAAATTATTTTGTTTATATTTTGAATATATTCATTTTGTGACTTAAAATCAATTTCATCTTCATTAAAATCAAGCTCATGCTCCATGTGAGTTAAAATATTTTGAATTTTTAAGGTTATTGCAGACGTTTTTCGAGATAAGCTCCCCTTAACATTGTTTATAGAGTAAAGGGCATCTAAATTATTTCCAGAATCAACGGCAGACTGTATGGACTCGGCCTGCAAAAGATCTATTTTTCCATTTATAAAAGCCCTGTACGTAAATTCTCCAGGAAAAGCCTGTCTAAATAGATATTTTTCAATACACTCTATTATTCTTTTTACTATTACCGTTCCACCATGAGTAGAAACTTCAAGCATGTCTTCGCCCGTATAGCTTTTTGGGCCCTTAAAAAAAACAACCATGCAATCATCAATAATTTGTTTATTTAAATAGGCAGACCTGCGATGAAGGAAATTAGGCAAGGGGGTTTTTTTTTGGCGAAACATGTTTTTGTAAAGAAACAAAGAGTCAGCACCTGAACAACGAACAACATTTAAGGCTGATTTTCCCGGGATTGTTGCGAGAGCAACAATGTTGTCGCTAGTGTTATACACAAACTATTTTCCTTTAATTGACCTTTGTTGAAAATAATTTAAAAAATTATAGACGGTATAATATAGGTTGAGACCAGACGGAAAAGAATTAAAAAGAATAAAGAAAAAGCCAGTCATCATATACATCATTGGTTTTGTGTTTTTGTCCATTGTCGCCATGGATAGTCTTTGAGTGAGAAACATGGATATCCCCAAGAGAAAAGGTAAAAAGGCTACTTGATTTCCATAAAGAGGGATGGAAAAAGAAAGATCAAAAATAGTGTCTGGCTGAGAAAGATTATTAATCCAACCAAAGAAAGGCGCTCCCCTAAACTCAATTGTAGATCTAAAAACAATAAATAAAGAAAAAAGCAAAGGCATCTGTATAATCATAGGAAGGCACCCGCCCAAAGGATTGACCCCGGTATCTTTATAGAGCTTTACCATTTCTTGATTTAGTTTTTGAGAATCTTTTTTATACTTTTCTTGAATTTTTTTCATCCTTGGTTGAATTTTTTGCATTTTTTGTGTTGACTCAAAGCTTTTTTTTGTTAATGGGCCGGTTATAAGTCGGATTAAAAAGGCAAACAAAATTAGAATAATTCCGTAGTTTATTCCCAGAAGGTGTAGTTTTTTTAATAACCACAAAACAGACCTACTAAAGGGCTGAATAGGCAACCACCCAAAGTTCATCACCCGGTCTAAATATGTTTTGGAAGACTCAACAATATCAACATCGAGAGGCCCAAAAAACTGAGAAACAGAAATTTTAGAAGAAGAAAAATCCAGGCCCATTGAATAAACAGGAATAACACTTTCTTCATTAAGATTAGCAGCTGAAGCAGACAACACACCACCTTGAGCCTGATCTGATATGAGTGCATTAATAAAATATTTATTTCTTATGGCAACCCAGTCTGTTTTGCCGCTGTAAAAAGCTGGTTTTTCTTTTTCATCAGCACTTTTCGGAGAAAAAGAAAGAGAGTTTATTTCTTTTTCTTGCGCAACATAGCCGCTTGTATAGGTAAGCTCTTCAAAAAGATTTTTTTCTGTTGTTTTTATTCCATCTGCCCAAACAAGCGAAACATCTTTAGGCGCGCCCGTTAAAAGAAAATCATGTTTTATAATATATTTGTTTCCATAAAAAACCATTTTTTTTCTTACAGACTGGTTCTTTATCGTGTGCTCCATTATTACCACAAGGGAATCATCTTTTTGTAAGGAAATGGTTTGTCCCCCATTAATTCTTGGGCTAATTATTTTAAAGGGAGTATAAAAAAATTTTTCTTCTGACGATTGCAAACAAGGGCTGCAAGGCGTATCTGTTGGAATTGAAAGGCTTAAATTAATATCCTTTGAATAGCTTCCGTCAAGGTCATAGCCACCAAGAAATTTGTATTGATCTTCTTCAAAAGAATGCATTATAAAATCAAGAATAGAGCCACCGCTTAAATTAGATATTGTGGCATTATACTTGTCTGTAACAATGAAGAAGCTTTGGGCTTCAGCTGCTTTTGGGGCTTGAATTTTTTTTGTTTCCTCCTGCAAACCAGCATATGAAGAGCTTTGTTTTAGCTCTACAGGCTCATTAATCAGCTCAGGGGCAATAGAAACATTCTCTTGTTTTTCAGGAACGACACCAATGAGCTGTAAATAAAAAGGAATTGCGAGAGTTAATAACCCAATAGCAAGCCCCGTTAAAATTGTTCTTTTTGTATCGCTCATTTTATATTTGATTTTTGTTTAAAAACCGTTGAAATAATTTAAAATGTTTTATGGGATTTTTAATTGTTTTTAATTGTTTTTTTGGTCGAATAAACACAGCCACATTGTTATCAATGCGCTGCAATATAAACTGTCTTGCTCTCCTCTTAAAAAGGTTTCTTTCAACCGCAGAACCTAGGCGTGTGCTTAGGCTAAAAACAACTCCAGTGTTTTCAGCGGCAATATATTTAAAAGAGATTTTATTTGTTACAAAGGCGTTTGGGCTTTTAATGGCAGCGGATATGTCAAAAGAGCTTAATGAGCTTTTCAATCGCTAACCGTTAAGCGCTTTCTTCCCTTTTTTCTTCTTTTTGCCAAAACAGCTTGGCCCGCTTTTGAAGACATGCGCTTTTTAAAACCGTGCGTGTTTTTTCTTTTTCTGTTGCTAAGTCTTATTGTTGTTTTCATTTTATTAAACCCATATTCGTTGTCTATAATTTAGTAAAAAAGACCGACACTACAATAGTAGTATTTAGTTTTTACAAAAAACCTCTGTTTTAATTCCACCTCGAGGACTAAAGTCTCCGTGTACTTTTATTTTTTTTGGCTTACATGCAGCCTTAAAGTCTTTTAAAATTTTATTTGTAGCCTCTTCATGGAAAATTCCCAGGTTGCGAAATTTTACAATATATAGTTTTAAAGATTTTAGTTCTACAATTAGTTTGTCAGGTGTATATTTTATGTTAATGCAACCAAAATCAGGAAGCCCTGTTCGAGGACAAACACAATTAAACTCAGGAATAGAAACGGAGATTGAATATTCTTCCTTAGGATTAATATTTTCTACGGTTTCTAGATCTTTATAATCGGGAGAGTCAGACATAATGGTTTACAATAAAAAAATAAACGAAAGCTAAAAAGCAATAAGCTTATCTTCCGCGCTGAGGCCTTCTTACTTTCTTTCTTCTTTTATGCCTTCTTTTCCATTGTAGAGAATTTTCAGAGCCAGCATCAACCTTGCTAACCTCTAATTGTTTTTTTTGTAAATAAGATTCAACGGGTGAAACCACAACAACATTATAAGAAGCGGCCCTTCCTAAAATGAGCGAAAAACAACAAAGAATTAAAACGTTTTTCATAATTTACATACCCCCTTGGTATTCTTTTTTACATCAACGATACTAATATATAAACACTATAATATAAAAAAAAAGGAAAAAATAATTTATTTTCTATCAAGTAAAATAAAATTAGAACAAACAATTTCTGTGGTTTTCATCTTTTGCCCATCTTTATTTTCCCATGCACGTGTTTGTAACTTTCCCTCTATTGACACAAGCAGCCCTTTGCGAAGATTGTTTTGAGCAATTTCAGCCAGCTTGTCCCAAACAACAATATTGTGCCACTCAACTTTTTCCACACTTTCCCCATTTTTTTGCTTCCAAAATTCATTGGTTGCTAAAGAAAAAGAAACCACAGGAACTCCGGCAGCAGTATACCTTGCCTCTGGGTTTGCACCAAGCCGCCCAATTAACAAGACCCTGTTTAAACTATTTTTTTGCATGGAATAATTTGACCCTCTTCATTTAAAGAATCAAGCTATTTGTGTGGAATTTTTAAAATAAAAGATGCGCCGCCATTTGGATTATTAATTATTTTAAGTTTTCCTTTATGGGCACTCATTACTTTATAACAAATGGAAAGACCAAGACCAACCCCTTCTTTTTTCTTGTGATCACCGCGAACATATCTTTTGGTTATTGTTTTAAGAAGCTCTTCGGGCAGGCCTGGCCCCCTGTCTTTTACTGCAATGTTAAGGTGTTGCTTGCCTTTCTTGATAAAAATTTTTATTTTTTCTATTTTTTCTGCATACTTATAGGCATTTTCTAGCAAGTTTTTAATTGCAATGGCCATTTTAACCCTGTCAACCTCTATGGTGGTTTCAAGGAGCCTTTCTGTATCAACAACCTCAACATCCTTTACAAAAGTAAGCTCTGAGGCTTGCTTAATTAATGCGGAAATTGTTGATGACTCAAGTTTTAAATTTGTATAGGGAGAGGACATTTGATCAGACAAAAGAATGTTGGTAATAATCGAATCTAAATAAAGAATGTTTTTATCAATTTTGTTTAGCTTTTTATTCGTTTCATAAAATATCTTTTTTGTTTTAGAAATAGTTTGTTCATCAATACCAGCCTCCTGCATATCGCGAGTAAGAAGGTTAGATTTTTCTTTTGGCTTTAAAAGGTCAATAAGCAGTCTTATTTTTGACAAGGGGGTTCGAAGCTCATGACTAACATCAGAAAGCAAGCGTTCTTTTTGCTGCAAGAGATCTTTAATTTCGCCAACCATTTCATTAAAGTTTTTTGTAAGCACAGCAAGCTCATCATTTCCTACAACCTTGATTTTTGAATCTAAATCACCGCTCTCTAAATCAACGATCCTTCTTCTAAGCAAACTAATGGGCTTTAAAAAGCGTCTTATTAGTTGATATAGAACATACAAAGAAATAAATGCGACAACCACAAAAGGAACAAAAGTGGGAGGGGTGGTTGGGGGTACATCAAGCGTTATTAAATATTTATATTTATCTTTTTCAACAAACGTTGCCTGTACAATGTCTTGATTAAACTCAACTTCTCCAAAAGAAACATAATGAGCGTATTTTATTTTATGATACTCAGAATAGTCTTCCGTGGAGCTGTAGCTAATATAATTGCACAGCTCAACAGGAACAGCGTGATTACTCCAAAAAACAAGAGTGTCATTAGAACAACTAAGGTCTTCATCTGCATTAAAAATTGTACAACGCAATTGTAAGTTTTCAAGTTCGCTTTTAGCGTATTTAAGATTAGGAGGGGATCCCCAGGAATCAACCATTTTATGATACAAGTACGCGTCATGAGCATCTAAAATATCATCTCGACCTGTATAGCGCCAGTCTGTAAAAAAATATGTTACTAAAACTAAAACAAAGGCAGCAAAAACAAATAAAATACCAATTCTGCCATATAAAGTTGTAAACCACCATTGGGCCGTTTGTTGAAACCAGGCTTGAAATGGAAGAAGTATTTTCTTCACTTATCTTTTTGTATTGCGATAAATTTATATCCAACGCCATGAATGGTTTTGATAAACCGCGTCCTTGCTGGCGTTTCTCCAAGCTTATTTCTTAGCCTGCTAACAAGCACATCAACAGAGCGGTCATATGTTTGCCAGGTAATTCCTCGCAGGTTTTCTACCAAAAACTCTCTATCTAAAACTTTATTACTATTATTTGCAAACAACAAAAGAGCCTCAAACTCAGACGTAGACAAAGCAACCCTCGTGCCATCTAGCACAACCTCCTCTTTTAGTTTGTTGATTTCTAAACTATCAAAAGATAAAATGTCTACCAGCTCATTTTGTGAATATACTCTTCTTAAAATAGATTGAATTCTTGCAAGCAGTTCTCTTGGCTCAAAAGGTTTGGCTAAATAATCGTCTGCCCCAAGCTCTAAACCAACCACTTTATCAGAAACCTCTCCTTTTGCAGTTAACATAATAACAGGCAAGTCCATGGTTTCTCTTATTTTTCTTAAAACCTGAAAACCATCCATTTCCGGCATCATAATATCAAGTAAGATCATATCAGGGGCTTGTTTGCTTAGCGCATCAATAGCCTTAAGGGGGTTGTGAAATATTAAGGTTTTGTATTTATGTTCAGTTAAAAATTCATCTAATAGTTCTGTTAGTTCTTTATCATCATCAATAATTAATATTGTTGTCATTGTTTAATGCTCCTTATTACTGAAGTTCAGATTTGATTTTATTCACCAAATCTGATGTCTGTTTGTCGCTGTTTATTTTTTCTTCTATAGTTTTGCAAGCATGTATAATTGTTGCATGATCTCGTTTACCAAAATGATTTCCAATATGTACAAGAGAATTGTTTGTCAGCTCTCTGCATAAAAACATTGCAATATGGCGAGCAAAGACAAAATCTACCTGTCGACTTTTGCTGTAAAGCTTTGTTTCGCTTATTTCAGTTGTCAGTGAAACTTTTTTACATATTTCCTTCATTGATATTTTTTTAAAGGCCTTGTCACCCAAAATATCTTGAATAACAGTTTTCGACAGATTTTTTGTAATATCTGTATTGGTTAATGACGAAAGAGCCAAGATTTTAACCATTGCACCCTCCATCATTCTAATATCTTCTGTAAATGAAGCAGCAAGAAATTCTGTAACATCATATGGTATTTCTAGCTTTTCATTTTCAGCCTTTTTCATTAAAATTGCAATTCTTGTTTCTAAATCAGGAGGCTGAATGTCAACGATGAGACCCGATTGAAAACGAGAGACAAGACGATCTTTTAGATTTGTCAGTTCATTTGGATGCCTATCTGTTGTTAATACAATTTGCTTTCCCTGTTGGAACAAATCATTAAATAAATGGAAAAACTGTTCTTGTGTTTGCTCTTTGCTTTGGAAAAACTGCACATCATCTAAAATTAATATATCTACGTTTCTATAATATTGTGTGAATTTTGTTGAGCTATTATTTTGAATGGATTTAATAAAATCTAACATAAATTTTTCACTTGTAACATAAATAACTCTCATTTTAGGCTGTGTTTTTAAAATATGATTACCAATCGCTTGAATTAAGTGTGTTTTTCCAAGGCCTGGATTGCTATAAATCACCAGCGGATTAAAGGGTGTTTGTCCTGGCCCATCAGCGACTGAGCTTGCTGCAGCCTTTGCAAACTGGTTTCCTTTACCTTCAATAAAGTTTGAAAAGGTATATCTGCTATTTAATTGCGAAGCACGATGAAATGTTTTAGGAATAAGAGAATCAACTTTATTAATTTTTTCTTGATTGTCTTCTTCCGGCTGTATTAATACACTGTAATTAATTTTTAAAGATGAACCAAAAAACTTCTGAATTGCGCTATCTATGGTTTCGCTATATTTAGATTCTAGCCACTCATAATGGAAGCGATTAGGAACCTGAAGAGTTATTTCATCACCAGTACATCCTACCATAATAACAGAATTAAACCACGTTTCAAACGCTTGTTCCGATATGGTATTACCAATATAGTCCAAACATTGGTTCCACAGCTTATTATTATCGCCAGTTATTTTCATAGGTTATTCACAAGTTATAAACATTAGTTGTAAACTAAGTTAATTTAAAATAATTTAAATAGAAATTTCTAGTGAATAATTTATGAAAACAAACAAATTATATATAATGTGGGTTGTTTTAGTCTTTTTGTGGAATTTTGGCTTTCCTGAAGCAAAGCCAATATGGGATGTTTTGGCTGCTGTATTACTATCGCTAATTATTAAAATTTCAGAAAAATAAACCAATGAAAATACTCTTCGTTTTTACTCTTTGTTGTATATATTTTATCTTTATATGGAGGTGGAAAAAAAAGCCACAAGGGTTTTATAAAGACAATCAATTATTTATATGGGGACACAGGGGCTCCCCTTTAAATAAAACAGAAAATACGCTCCCATCATTTAAAAGAGCAATAGAACAAGGAGTCAACGGCATAGAGTTTGATGTTCGCTGTACAAAAGATAAGCGAGTCGTTGTTTTTCATGATCAAGACCTGTCTCGTTTAGGCGGGAAGAAACAAAAAATCAAAGAAATGACATGTGAAGAACTAAAAACAGTATTTCTAAAAAACAAAGAAACCATCCCCTTGTTAGATGAGTTGACAGATATTGTTAATCAAACCGGGGCAATAAATATAGAAATTAAATCAGACTCGATTTTTAGCGGGTATGCTGCGGTAGCGCCTGTAGTTGAATTTATAAAAAAGCACAATCTTTATAAAAAATGTGTTGTATCATGCTTTAATCCCCTTGTTTTAATAGCGCTTAAAATGCAAACCTCTCAGGTTATTGTGGGGTATTTATATAATAAAAACGTGCCGCTACACGCCTGGCATAACGTGTTTTGGATGAAGCTAGTAAGGCCAGATAGTCTGCACATTCATTATAGCCTTATTGATAGCTGGCCAGTAAAGTGGGCACAAAAACAAAATTTAAAAACAAGCTCATATACAGTTAATGATCAAGGGGTTTATAACGATGTTAAAAGGCTAAGGTTTGATGGAGTATTTAGTGATAACATTGAATGCTTAAAATAGAGTAAATTATTATTATTGACAATGAATAGCGACTAACACATGTTTGAACATATTCAAAAATTAAAAGAAAAGCATAATGCCGTGATTCTGGCTCATTATTATCAAGATCCAGAAATACAGGACTTAGCAGATTTTGTGGGAGATAGCCTGGAGCTATCACGAAAAGCTGCAGGAACCAGCGCAGATGTGATTTTATTTTGCGGCGTTCATTTTATGGCAGAAACTGCAAAAATTGTTAATCCTTCAAAAAAGGTTCTTTTGCCTGATATGGATGCAGGCTGTTCGTTGGCAGACAGTGCGCCACCGGGAGAATTTAAAGAGTGGTTAAAACAATTTCCCAATCATGTTGTAATATCATATATTAATTGTTCGGCTGATGTGAAGGCTATGTCTGATATTATTTGTACGTCAGCCAATGCAAAAAAGGTTATTGAATCAGTACCCAAGGATAAAAAAATTGTTTTTGCACCCGACCGATTGTTGGGTCAATATATGATTAAAGAAACGGGTCGAGAGATGGTTTTGTGGAACGGGACTTGCCAGGTTCATGAAATTTTTTCAGAAAAGGCGCTGGTCACCTTAAAAGCAAAAAACCCTCAAGCGTCTGTTTTGGCCCACCCTGAATGCGATGAAAACATATTAATACACTCAGACTTTATTGGATCGACAAGCGCTATTATAAAATATGTAAAAAATTCCAAAGAACAATCACATATTATTGTTACAGAGCCAGGGGTTATTCATCAAATGCAAAAAAACAATCCATCAAAAACGTTTATACCCCTTCCAAGCAACACGGGGTGTGCGTGCAATGAGTGCCCTCACATGAGGTTAAATACAATGGAAAAGATTATAGACTCTTTAGAGAACCTTCAACATGAAATTACGCTCGATGAAGAGGTAAGGCTTAAAGCACTAAAACCCCTAAATAGAATGCTTGAAATTGTATGACACGCTTTAAACAACACATAAAGCTATCACCTGAATTTGTTAAGAAAAAATTAAATGAGTTTTTTGCTGAAGACTGTATTGATAATGACATTACTACTAATTCCACTCAAAAATCAGATTATGTTGTTAGGGCAGTTTTTATAGCAAAGGAACCACTTTTTTTTGCAGGTAAAGAGATTATTAATCAAGGATTTTCAGACTGTACGATTACCAGCATTGTAAATGATGGAGAAAAATTAAAAAAAGGAGATATCATTGCAAAAATCCAAGGTAACATTTCAACAATATTAAAAAAAGAAAGAGTTGTTTTAAATTTAATTCAACGCTTAAGTGGTATAGCGAGCACAGCATTCAAGCTCTCACAAATTACACGAAAGCATAATATTGAATTATTGGACACGAGAAAAACAACGCCAGGCCTTCGTTTATTTGAAAAGTTTGCCGTGGTAACTGGAGGTGGAATTAATCATAGGTTTAGCCTTGAAGATGCGGTTATGATTAAAGATAATCATTTAATTGGCAATTCCAACATTTTAACAGCTGTCAACAAAGCGAAGACTTTAAATCCAGGAAAGGACATTCAGGTTGAAGTGGATACAATTACCCAGCTGGATATTGCGCTCGAATCTGAGGCAACCGCCGTTTTATTGGATAATTTTAAACCTGAGACACTGCCTGGCGTATTAGAAAAAATTAGAAAACACCCCAAAGGCGCTAACGTGTATGTTGAGCTATCTGGTGGCATTACAGCGAGCACACTTCATAATTTTTGTATTGAAGGAGTGAATGGAATATCGATAGGCGCCCTAACACACAACATTCAAAGCAAAGATATTAGCCTGGATGTAAAATGAAACAAAAACAAACAGACATTTTAATCATAGGTCTTGGTTTAGCTGGAATGACAGCGGCAATTACGGCAGCTAAAAGTGGAAAAAAAATTACACTAATAACCAAGACAGGCTCATTGCAGTCTGGTAATACGCCGTGGGCACAAGGAGGAATTGTATATAAGGGGCTTAATGATTCTCCTCAAAAATTAAAACGAGATATTTTGCATGCTGGAGCTGGACATTGCTGGGAAGAGGCAGTAAATCATTTATGTAAAAATGGTCCAGGTCTTGTAAAGAAAATATTATTAGATACCCTAAATACAAAGTTTGATAGACTTGGGAACCAACTAAAGCGTGTTGCAGAGGGTGCCCATAGCGACCCTAGGGTTATTTATAGTCAAGACAAAACAGGACTGAGCATACACCAATCAGCTCTGCAATATTTACAACAGCTCGATAATGTAGAAATTTTAACAAACCATACAGCTATTGATCTTCTAACATTTTCTCATCATTCAGCGGTTTCAACTGATATTTATAAAAAACCCGCATGTTTTGGCGCAATGGTTTTGAATCACAAGAATGATGTTATGCCTATTTTATCATCTAAAACAATCTTAGCTACTGGTGGGCTTGGTCAATTGTTTATGCACACGACAAACCCCAAAGAGGCTACTGGAGATGGTATCGCAATGGCTTGGCGTGCAGGTGCTCGTTGTTTTAATTTACACTATATTCAATTTCATCCAACAGCGCTTTATCATCCAAGCGGAAGATTTTTAATTTCAGAGGCTGTTAGAGGAGAGGGTGGCAAGCTAATTAATGCAAACAAAGAGGAGTTTATGCACAATTATCATAAGCTTGGAGCATTGGCTCCACGTGATGTTGTCTCTCGAGCAATTCATACGGAAATGATTAAAAATGATGTTGATTGTATGTTTTTGGATATATCAAACAGGAAAAGTAGCTGGATTAAAAATAGATTTCCAACAATTTATGAACACTGTATATCAAAAGGTATAGACATAGCTCAACAGCCCATACCAATTGTCCCTGCGGCTCACTACAGCTGTGGAGGCGTAGGGGTGAACTTAGTAGGAAAAACATCATTAAAGCGATTATATGCAGTTGGAGAAATAGCTTGTAGCGGGCTTCATGGCGCTAATCGTTTAGCTAGCACATCTCTTCTAGAGTGTATAGTTTGGGGCCACTATGCTGGTCAAGATGCTATAGAAAACAAAGATGATGGAGATTATTTTCCATCAATGAATGAATGGAAACAAGGCACAGGACAAGTTGACCCCTCCCATATTGCTCAAGAGTGGCAAACAATTAAAAGCACTATGTGGAATTTAGGTGGTTTAGTAAGATCGCAGGATAAACTACACTCAGCGATGCATATTTTACGCAACTTGCAATCAGATGTAGAGCAGTTTTATCAAAAAAGTCAATTAGATCAAAACATTATTTCTCTTAGAAACGGGGCACAAACATCGCTGGCCATCATTGCTTCGGGTTTAGAAGCTCGCGAAAGTAAGGGCACCCACTATGTATCTGATAATCAATAAATAAAATTATCAATTAACCGCACTTCTTTAAAAAACACAGCCGTACTAACTAAGGTTTTTTTCTTTTTAATTTTAGTCGTTTCATCTAGCGTTTCAATATCGGCAATAGAAATATAGTCTAATTTAAAAGAGGCAACAGATTTTATAGACTTAATAAACTCGTTTTTTAATATTTGACTGTTTTTTTCACCTGTACCTAAGAGTTCTTTAATTAACATGAGACTGTGATAAATTTTACTAGCCTCTTTTTGTTCTTTAGTAGACAAGTATGTGTTTCTTGAGCTGAGGGCAAGACCATGCTTGTTGCGTATTGTTTTTCCAGATATTAATGTAATAGAACTTTTATTTTTCTCAATCATTTTTTTTATAATAATAAGCTGCTGGGCGTCTTTTTCACCAAAGACAACATGAGTTGGATCTACAATACTAAAGAGCCTAGAAACAACCATTGTAACACCCTTAAAAAAATGTGGTCGTGTAACTCCCTCTAGTTTTTTAGATAAAGGAGTATCATAAAAAGCATTATCACTTTTTTGCTTATAAATTTCATTTTCAGATGGTATGAATATCGCATCAACTAATTCTTTTTTTAAAAGCTCAATATCCTGCTCAAGCATAGAGGGGTATGAGTTTAAATCTTCATTTTCAGAGAACTGGGTTGGGTTTAAAAAGATTGAAACAGCGGTATAATCACAATTTTTTTTTGCTATTTTAACAAGAGAGAGATGACCCTGATGTAGTGCGCCCATGGTAGGTACAAAACCAACAGAGCCATGAGCAGATTTTCTCCACTTTATACATTCTGCAATAGAATATAATATTTTCATGTTATTTGTTTTCTATATCTGCTTTATATTTTTTAATAAGCCCTAATACATTCGTATACATATTGTCATATTGCATGGCATGTTTTGGGGGTTTTGAAGCGCTATATCCTAAGACATCATGAAATACCTGTATTTGTCCATCACAGTTTTTACCAGAACCAATTCCAATTGTTGGAATATCAATTTCTTGAGTAATTTTTTGAGCCAGCACATCAGGGATGCACTCTAATACAACACCAAAGGCTCCAGCTTTTTGTAGAGCAATAGAGTCTTTAATAATTTTTTGCGCATCTTTGGGAGTTTTCCCCTGTATTTTATATCCAGAAAGCTGGTGATATGATTGGGGCGTTAATCCAACATGCCCCAATACCGGAATGCCATTGTCTACCAGCGCGCTTACATGATTTGCAACATGTCTGCCTCCTTCAATTTTGACCGCCGCAGCTCGTCCTTTTTTAATAAACAGCCCGGCATTTTTTAGCATTTCTTCTATAGAGGGCTGATAAGATAAAAAAGGCATATCTGCAACCACAAGTGAATGCTTTGCCCCCCTAGTAACAGAGCGAACAATTAACAGCATTTCTTCCATTGAAACAGGAATGGTAGTATCATATCCATAAACCATCATAGAGGCACTGTCCCCAACAAGAATGAGTGGAATTTGTGCTTCATCAACAATTTGAGCAGAAGTGTAATCATAGGCTGTTATAGTAGGAAAAGGTTTTTCAGAAAACTTTAAATCTTTAATATGTTGGATAGTAAATTTTATCAATCTATAATATTGTTTTGTTCATTTAGTCTAATAATTTTTGGTTTATGATTATTAAAATCGTCACAATTAACAGAACAATAAGATAAAATAATAACCCTATCTCCTGTATTAACCAGATGAGCGGCTGCCCCATTAATACAAATGCTTTTAGAGCCAGGAGAATCTGGAATAACATAGGTTTCTAGTCGTGCCCCATTTGTTATATCTAAAACATGCACCTTTTCATAATCTTTAATATTGGCGGCTTTCATTAAATCAGAATCTATTGCAATAGAGCCCTCATAATCAAGATTTGCGTCTGTAACCTGTGCGCGGTGAAGCTTTGATTTTAATAATTTGATTTGCATAATTTTGATAAATTGAAATATTATATATTGGTAATTTACTACAAAAATAAAATTATATTGAAAAAATAGTTATTAAATCTGGATATTTTTAATTAATTTTTTGTGGACTTAGGAGCACCTAATTTCAAAGAAACTATGAGCAAAAGCTTCTTATATTTATTTATTTTATTTTTTGCATATCAATGTGCATCACCACCTGCTTCTTCAGAAAAGCCAAACAGCACATTACAAAAAAACGATAAAACGGAGTATTTGGAAAGCCTCACCCAGGGCGATGGCTATACACGAGAATCAATTGATCTAGACCTAAATAAAGAAAATATTTTTATTACAGAGATTCAATCTGAATTACATACCAATAAATCAGAAATCCAAAATTTACGATCAGTTATTAAATCATTAACCAAGCAGCTTGAAAACCAACAGGCAATGACTAGCGCAGAATTTTGGAGCTCTTCCCTTGGCGTTTATAATCAAGAGGTGATAATGCAAAGTGGAACGGTTTATTATGGTAATATTATTTATCAAGACCAGGACTTTGTAACACTTGAAACATTAATTGGCAAGTTAAATATTGATAGAGGTCAAATTGTTAGAGTAATATCTCACCAAGTGCCCGAAGAAGAAGAGGCGGTTGGTTTTCCAGATATTGCAATGACCCAAGGCGCAATGAGCGTTGAAGATGGAACGCTATTATATAACAAACCAGCCGAGGTTATTTTACTAGGGAACATTACATCCTATAACGATGAAAACGGAGATACAAAATTATCTGGCAATGTAAAAAACATTGGTGGAAAGAGAGCGGATTTTGTCAAATTAAATATTACGCTATATAGAGACTGGTCTAAAAAACTAGACCCAAAAACATTCTCGGTTTTTGTTAATGGTGAAACACATTATTTAAATCCTGAAGATAGCACTATGGTTTCGTTAAACAGTTTAAGTCCAAAATCACAAGCCTCTTTTGAGCTGCATGTGCCACAAAATTTTGGGACAGTAATGAGCTGGACCTACAATATTGACTTCGAAGAATATGAATAATCAATTTGATTAAAAAATATTTCAATGATTAATAAAACATTCAAATATTTTTTATATGTTCTTTTTATTTTTTCTTTTATATCTACAGCGCTAACCAATACTCGGGTTTCTTTTTCAAGGCCCGGAGCTTTAATTAGAATGCCGTCTTATTATAGCAACAACCCGGGTAATGAATATTCAATAGGCCTATCAAATGAAATAATTAATACTAATGCATACAACCGGTCTCAATCTATATATGCTCATGGCACATCGTCTACTGGAATGCAATATGGCGTTGTATATTCAACACATGCAAAAATAAACAGTAGTGACAATTCGCCTCCATCAGAAATTTCATTTCATTTTAACCATAGATTTTATGAAACAGAAAACATGTATATCATGGCAGGTATCAATGATGTTTTATTTACATCAACATCGGAACATGAACTATCTTTGTTTTTTAGTTTAATTAACAAGGGAATCCCTCTTGGTTCAAAAAAACTTTATTTTTTAGAAAGTGGCATGGGGTTTGGATCAGGAAAAATTAACAATGACTCCCACAACTATAACGATGAAATATCACATAAAGCACGATTTTTTGTTGGTTTAAATTTTCAAACACCTTTATTAAAAGACAAAGGGGGTATTGATTTTATGCTAGACTTTGATGGTCAGGGCACACACATGGGAACAAAAATTCCCATTAATAAAAAGCTAGATATAAAATTTGCAATAACAAACTTTCAAAACATGAGTGATTTTAATAAATATAATGACCCCGATACAGAATCAATTTTTTCAGATAGTCCTGGAATTGCGCTTGGTTTGAATTATCTGATTCCATCAAAAACAGACACACAGGCCAAGCTAAATACAGTTAACGTAGAGTTTGAAACAGCGGATGAAGATTGTATTATAACACAAACAAAAGAAATGAGCAGTGCTCCACTTTCTTTAGACACACAGTGTAAAGACAATACATTAAAGCAATTTGTTAAGGATATTAATAATCATTTTACAACACTAAGCGACTCTATTAAGGTGATAGAACAAGAAATTGAAGTACATAAAACACAGTTGTTAGAAAATAATTATCAAATAAATATGTTGCAAGATTCTATCAATAT
>CEUA01107288.1_pt1 | contig 20801 bp, 10 predicted proteins | sample 361541 | NCBI WGS metagenome assembly CEUA01 (sample SAMEA2623079, study PRJEB7988) | marine metagenome | isolation source: saline water (ENVO:00002010), including
TTGCTGAACTCGTTCGACCATACTTCTGCCACCTCGTGCCCGTAGGTATGTTTACTGGAGATGTTGACCCAACGCGCCGGATAGCCCATCGCAATGCATGCGGCAACCAGCGAGAGATTACAGTGGAGGCAGTGTCCATCGCGTCGGCGCTTATCATATTGTGTATGCAATACGATGCCCCCTTTTTCGTCGCGTTCCGGCTTGAGAAGGTCGTGGTAATTCCAGGCGTAAGGGTCCAATGTGCTTAATGGCACCTTATAGGCCCAATTCATTAAGCGTAATTGTGCCTCGAACTCACTCGCCGCACCAGCTATGACTTTGTCCAATTCAAAGTCCAGGCGCAAGTCCTCAAGATTGGCAAATTCCTCGTAGGTATATTCCACTGATGAGCGTACTACTCGACCATTATGCAAGTTTTGTACTTTGTAGAACCATCGGTTTGTCTGTTGCTGTTCCATCAGAGTACTTTCTATCGACACGGACAAAAGACTTGGTGTTATCAGCGGATTAGCTGTCCGTAGGACTACTTCGAATTGCATATAGCGCCCAGAGGGAGGATCCCATACGGCTACACAATCATCGACCTCGATATAATCAGACCAACCCAAAGCTCCTACCACCGGACTGTTTCCCAGCCGCACTCGAATCTCCGCGCTACAGTCTTCTGGTATCTTCACCTCCCAGTTGACGCGGCTTTTTTCGATTTTTATCAGTTGCCTGACTGCTCCGGTTTCACCCGCTAGATCAATCACCGGTGAAACATAGACACCCTTAGCGGCGTAACGATCTAAGCTCAGACGAACGCAGTATTCCCCGTCAATCTCGTTTTTCCACCCCAAATATTCAAAATCCCAAGACTTGCCATAATCCTGACTCTTGGCGCTGCGGTTGGGATGGGTTGTTCGTGTTGGAGAACCACGAGGGTACTCTTCGTCTGCAGCTACCATAATTTCCCAACTAGTTTCGTCAGATTCTGCCCATAGTAAAATTTCATTCTTCCCAGGTCGTAACACCTCTACTGGAATCTCCACGACAAACCAATTGTCAAAATGAGACCCGCCCCAATCGGTCGTGTAATATTGCCGAGCAGAGGGATGTGCCTGCTGACTGGGGAAGCGCACTATGTTGACTCCGTTGATGCAGAGATAGAGGGGATACTCGTTGTAGTCGGCTTCTGTCCCGACAAAGACCAGGTGACCAGCGAAGGCCCGGGCATCGTCCAGTATCAGATCCTTGCGAATTATCACACCCCGGTGGAGTTTTTCAAACCACGAGCGGTCTTTTGCCCCTTGCGGCTGCCCAATTGCAGGCGCGTCATCTTCGATCAGGCACATGTTGTCGAGTCCGATGGCGTTAGTTCCATCGTAAAGCATGTTATTGAGTTGACCCCGTTCTTCTAAACGAGCAGCATTGAGTGCAAAGGAATTCAAATTTTCTTCGTCCATCTCTTGTTCCATATATTTATATTTACAACTATGCACACGTCAGTCAGACACACAGTCGTGTGGAGTAAAACATAATCGTTGATGATCTTCATTTTTAATGCATAATCTTTTTTGATGGAAAATTGTGGGGTAGTGAGGGATAGATGTTTTGGGTTGGCTTTAATTTCTTGAAAAAAACAACGTATTGCAACTACTTTGGTGACTAGCTCAAAGTTTAATTATTATATTTTTTCTGTAGATTGAGGGGTATATGGATAAGGTTAGTTTTTCTCAAACCATTGCACCGTCTGTTACGAGATAACGATTAGTTATTTGACTGCGTATTGGAAAAATCACTTTATCGATTAATGTTTCGTTTTACTCATAGTAACTCGACTTTTCTCTCTGCGGTTATATTGTATAAAAAAAGTGTAATTTTATTATTTTCTCCCTTTTGTATCAGACCAAATAATTACCTATAACAACAATTAAGTTGGTTGAATATGTTTAAAAAACAAGGGCAATATTTTTACTCTCCCTCTGATTTGATTCGATTTATGGAGAGTCCTTTTGCTTCGTGGATGGATAGATTTTCTGCTGAATGTGTTGGCTCCTCTCCGGAAAAAGATTCGCCAGATCCGCTCATGGATGTTCTTGCTGAGAAAGGGATCGAGCATGAAAAGAAATTAGAGTTAGAATTCATTCAGCAGGGAAAAAGCCTGATCCATATCAATGGGGAGTCGGTAGAAAAAGAATACCAAAAAACACTTTTGCATATGCATAGTGGAGTTGATGTGATTGCTCAAGCACGTCTTGAACTCGATCAATTTTGTGGATATGCAGATTTTCTTGTTAAGGTAGAGCATCCAATTGACCGAAATCCAAGTTTATTAGGTGATTGGCACTATGAAGTTTGGGACACAAAATTAGCCAGTAAAATAAAACCAAGTTTTGTTGTTCAGTTGTGTTGTTACGCGCAAATGCTTGAATCAATACAGGGTTGTTTACCTGATTTTATTACCGTCGTTTTAGGTAATAGCAAAAATCAACGGTTGAAGACACGTGATTTCTTCTTTTATTACAATACTCTAAAATCATCATTCTTATCTGAGCAAAAAAAATTTAATCCAAACTCGAGGCCAGATCCTGTAGATTCAAAAAACTGGGGTAATTGGAATGATTTCGCCGAAAAAATACTGATAGAAAAAGATCATCTGTTTAATATCGCTACGATCACGAAGGCTCAGATTAAAAAGCTCAACAAAGCGGGGATCCGAACGATTCAGCAACTCGTAGATTTTAATGATGAGCACGTTTCTGGTATGAATTCTGTGATTTTGGAGAAGCTAAAAAAGCAAGCGGCAATCCAAAAACGTAGCGTAGATCATGAGGTCCCCGAATTTGAAGTTATAAAGCCGGAATTTGATGAAAAGTCAGGATTGGCTTTGCTTCCGCCACGCTCAGCGCTGGATGTTTTTTTTGACATTGAAGGTTACCCACTCGATGAAGGAGGACTAGAATATCTCTGGGGTAATACGTTCTTTGACGAAGATGGTAATAGGAGTTTTATCGATTTCTGGGCCCATAATAAAGAGCAAGAAAAAAGTTGCTTCCAAGAATTTATCAACTGGGTTTATAAGCGCTGGCAGAAAGATCCGACCATGCATATTTATCATTATGCAAACTATGAGATTGCCGCCTGTCGTAAATTGATGGGCCGTTATGGTGTTTGCGAATATGAAGTGGATCAGTTATTGCGAAATGAAGTTTTTATTGATTTATACAAAATCGTAAAAGGCGGGTTGTTATTAGGCGAGCCTCGTTATTCCATAAAAAATGTAGAGCACCTTTATCGCGAAAAGCGGGACACGGAAGTTGGAAAGGGTGATGAGTCTGTCGTGGTATATGAACGGTGGAGACAGCTTAATCAAGCAGGAGAGGAAGGAGATACCTGGGAAAGCTCTAAGATTTTAAAAGATATACGCGACTACAATATCGATGATTGTGATTCAACACAGGAATTAGTTGACTGGTTACGCGATCAACAATCACAACACGAGATTATGTTTTTGGGGAAAAAAGAAATTGTAAAGCCAGAGATAAAAGAAGAAGTCAATGAACGTAATCAACTTCGTGATCGATTATTGCGTCGCGTTCCAATTGACCTTGGAACGGATCCAATTCAAGGAGCGTTGACAGAAAACTTAGCCTGGATGCTTGATTTTCACCGACGTGAATCAAAACCTGTTTTTTGGAGGTTGTTTGATAGATTGGGGCTAAGTCACACTGACCTTATGGATGACTTGGATTGCCTCGCTTGTTGCCAAAGGACAGAACGGGGCCCATTTCAAACAACACAACGCAAAAGTAATCTAGCTTACGAATATCGCTTTGATGCTACCCAAGAGTTTAAGAGCACTCAAAATCAATTTTATTTACTAGGTGTTGAAACGGAAGATGGCAACACTGCAAAAGTTACATTTGAAAGAGATGAAAGCGACTTAGAAAATGGAATCGTCGTTATAAGATCAAATGAAGAGCCTCCTGTTATTATTTCATTAGTACCTGACGAATACGTGAATCCTAACCCGATTCCACAAGCTATTGACCTGGTTGTAAATGCGTATGAGAGCGGTAACCTTGTATCCGGAAAGTCAGCGATTATCGATTTTTTGAAGCGCGCAAGACCAAGGATCAAAGGGCACAGTCAAGGTGCTATTGTAGTTAGTCAAGATCCAAATGAAAAATTACAGCAAATTATTAAGGCGATTATTAATCTCGATCATAGTTATTTAACTATCCAAGGGCCTCCTGGGGCAGGAAAATCTTATACTGCTAAGCATGTCATTGCTGAATTGTTAAAATCTGATTCGCGGGTTGGTATAGTTAGTAATAGCCATAAGGCGATCAATAATCTTTTGTTGATTACGGCAAAATACTGTAAAGAAGTCGGCATAAAAGCTTCCTTTAGCTGCACAAAAGATACTGAGCCGGAATTGGCAGATTACGATGTTACTATTTTGAAAAACAATCGATTAGCAAGTCATATTCAACCCGGGTGTGTTATAGGGACTACTGCATGGGGTTACGCACGTGAAGATATGGTTGACCAATTTGATTACTTATTTGTCGATGAAGCGGGACAGGTTTCAGTTGCTAACTTAGTTGCTATTAGTCGAAGCGCAACCAATTTGGTTTTGATGGGTGACCAGATGCAACTTAACCAACCTTCAAAAGGCACGCATCCGGCAGACAGCGGCCTTTCAGTGTTAGAGTATCTTTTGAAAGAAACGCCTACTATCCCAGACGACATGGGCGTTTTTTTGGGCACAACTTATCGCATGCATTCGAAAGTGAATCAGTTTATCAGTGAACATGTCTACGAAGGAAAATTGACTTCACATCCTGATAACGATAAGAGGATTATCGAAGTGCCTACTGATTACAAAGGTCCACTCGATAGAGAAGCAGGCGTTGTATTTATTCCTGTTGAACATGAGGGAAATACACAGGCGTCGGATGAAGAAGTTGCAGAGATTAGAGCGCTGGCGGAGACTTTGATCGGTCGGACATATCATACTGGGAGTGATGATCCTGAAACTCGGACTATTGATTGGAATGATATATTGTTTGTTGCTCCGTATAACCATCAGGTCAATAAACTACGGATCTCGCTTGGTGAACAGGCAAAAGTAGGAAGTGTCGACAAGTTTCAAGGTCAAGAAGCCGCAATTGTTATCTTGAGTATGTGTGCCAGCGATGCCAGTGAGTCGCCTCGCGGTTTAGATTTCCTTTTTGACAAACACCGTATCAACGTTGCCATCTCCAGAGCACGATCTTTAGCTGTGGTAGTTGGCAGTCCGAGTATTGGCAAAACACCCGTAAGTCGGGTTGAGCAACTTAAATTAGTCAATCTATTCAATGCTATTACATGTAGTTAATTGGCAATACATTTTTAAAATTTTTTCTACTTGGCTGATTTTCCCATGAGTTAATTAGGAGCCTAGTATCTTTATTTACGAAGTATTGTTAGGCCTGTTTGACTAATTTGAAGCGAAAATCTACTTTACTCGCCGTTCAATTTAGAAAATGTTAAACTTACAATTTTGAGGTTGTCGATGATTGAAAATAAACGGCCGAATTTGCTCTATATACACTCTGATCAACACAATCCTTATGTCACGGGGTGCTATGGCGATCCCCTGGTTGAAACGCCGAATCTTGATACTTTGGCTCGGGGTGGTGTTGTCTTAGAAAACACCTATTGTCCTTCTCCTATTTGTGTTCCCTCACGGATGTCTATGCTTTCTGGGCGGTATCCGTATGAAAACGAGGTTTGGACTAATATGCACACCCTTGATTCGCGTATACCGACCTTTGCTCACGCGATGGGAGCCGGGGGTTATCGTCCGACACTCGTCGGTCGCATGCACTCAGTTGGCGCAGATCAGCTACAGGGATATGCAGAGCGTCTTGTCGGTGATCACGGGGCCAATCGACCCGGTGGACAGGGTAACGGAGGCCATGGAATAGGTGGGCCTGGGCCGACGCGAAGTTCGTTGAAGGAATCCGGACATGGTCAGAGTGCGTACCAGGTTCACGATGAGGATGTTACTGCCGCAACAGTTCATTATTTAGATTCTCTTGGAGTACAGAAGCGAGCGGGACAACGTATGGAGCCGTTTTCACTTTCGGTTGGTTTTATGTTACCACATCAACCCTTTATTGCTCGAAGAGAAGACTACGAACGATACTATGATAAAGTAAGACCTCCCCATCATTCCGAACCTTTCGGTGAACATCTACATCCGCACATTAAGTGGTGGCGCGAAGCGTGTGATATTGTGGAGGTTAGTGAAGAAGAAATTCATCGTTGTCGGGCAGCTTATTGGGCTTTGGTTTACCGAATGGATGTAATGATAGGTCAGATTCTGAAAGCGCTTCGCGAAAACGGCCTTGAGGAAAATACGCTCATTGTATATATGTCAGATCACGGTGAACAGGTTGGTGAGCACGGTTTATGGTGGAAACAGACATTTTACGAAAATTCAGTAAAGGTGCCGGCGATTTTATCCTGGCCTGGGCATCTGCCCGAAGGCATTCGTTGCGACAAGGTTACCTCGTCTTTAGATCTTAATGCAACCATGCTTGACGCGTTGGACTGCCCGTCGCTGCCAGAATCGCGTGGACGTAGTTTATTGCCTCTATTAACCGACTGTAATAATGTCGGGTGGGAAAATGTTGCTTTTTCGGAGTTTTGCCAGAATGCAGCTGGGGCAGGTGGCCCTTTCCCGAAAGAAGGCATTTATCAGCGAATGGTCCGCCGTGACAATTTTAAACTGAACTATTATCACGGCCAACCGTGCCAGCTTTTTGATCTCGACGAGGATCCTCAAGAATTAAACGATTTATCCAGTGATCCAGCGCACAAAGAAACGGTCAATCAACTTACTTCCGAAGTCCTTTGTGGTTGGGATCCTGAATCGATTCGTGCGAAATTCATTGAACTTGGTGAGGATATGTTAATACATACGAATTGGACGAAGAATGTTCAGCCGCCTGATTCGATTCGTTGGACTATGAAACCAGAGATGTCCTACCTTGATGATGAACAAATGGGTTAACGGTCTATATTGTGAGATGCCATTGCGTTTTATGTTATGATATCTTCAGTCAAAGTTTGGTTGCGTATAGGTGGGTCTATGTGACAACCGTTTAAGTCCTATTTTCAACTTTGCCTGGCTACCCGGTCCAACGCGCACACGCATGTGGCGACCGTCAATGGTAACGGGGGATGAGCCTTCCTCGTCGTTTTGTGCGGTAGTGAATTCGTGCTCGGCACAACCGCCGGCTTGTAGAAGTACTTCTCGCGTTTCGAGAATATCTGTGTTCACCAGGTGTAGATGTATGTGATCCGTTTCTACTTGGTCGACAAGGGCCGCCATACCCGGAGGAAGTCCCGGCCTCTTTTCGATCGGATCGAAATATCGTAGTACTGCATGTACCATTCCGCCGTGGTACACTGCGGTAGGTGTGCCCATAGCCATCTGTATGACACCTTCTGGAATGACAGGGTTAATATTTTGCCAGTGATGAACATCCTGCCATTCGGGACCATCGTTCCATGTCGTCCAGTCAACGGTTTCAGATTCGATGCGGTCAAGTCTTCGGCTCATCTCTGCGTATGTGATTTCTAGGGCTCTTTCTGGGAATTTAGGATTGCGACCGACGGTATATTCAAACCATTCGTGGATAGTAAAGCTTCCTGCTTTTCCGCAGCCGGGAAGAGGTTTATTCTCAGGTAGTGGCCGATCGCCATATTGCTCTTCAATTCGATCCATATCTTCTTGCTTGCGACCGACTGCATAGGCATGCATGAGCAGGCGTAGTGTCTGGCTTGAGGCATGGGGAATAAATTCGAACCAACCCTTGGCCCCATGTTTGTTGGGAATCATGATTTGCCCATTTTCTTCTCGTCTCATCTCCCATAAGCGATCAGCTTGAGAGCGAAATAGATCTAGCCATGAGGCATCGCCGGTAAGTAGCGTAGCATTACAACCAGCATTACACATTGCCTCCAACATGACCCACCCGCCGTGAGGCCAACGCCAACCATAATAGCCGCCCCACCAATTACCATTCATGAGCTCGCCTATTTTTCCTGTAGGCCCAACGTTATCAGGAATGATTCCTCCATTGGCCTCGGTGCGGTCCATCCATACCTGGATATAATCGAGGACCCATTGTTTGTATTTATCATCGCCAGTATATAGATAGGCGTTTGTGATCAGGCTGGTAGCATTCAGATTAAGTGGTACATCACCAGGGACCATGCGCTCATTCATGGTTTTGAGAATCTTAGAATAGATCTCATCATTTGACCAATCTAGCTTAACGAAGGGGTCGTCACTCTCGTGCCCTGGGATGTCCTCATATGGTGCCAAATAAGGAGAAAGGTTGTCTCTATGAGTAACCCAGTCGTCCCATTTCATTTCCATGCAGGGCCCAACACTGCCATTGATCGGGGATCGTATGATTTTGTGTTCTGCATCCCAATTTGGTGCTTCCGGATCTTCGCCCATATACATGGCAGCAAACTTTAGGGCTCGCTGGCGATCGATGTAATTGTCGGGGTCGGCCATTCCCAGATAATGTAAATAAGTGTAGGCCTCGCCATGGTGCATCCAGTCGTAGTATTTATCGAATTCGCGGACCACAGTACCGAATTGTGTGAACTGCCAAGTCACAGCTGTCCATAGGCGCCGTGCCATAGAATGAATTTCTTCGTTGCCGCCAAGAATATAAAAGAGGGGGAACGAAAGATAGCTCTCGTAGCCGTCGTCCGATCCGTCCATCCCGGGCCACTCCTCACGCCAGATAAAAGTACCATCCGGTCGGGTATACTTATCGACGAATTTTGGCGCAGCTCGGTCCATCATTTCAAACAAATGGCGTTGGCGGACGGCCCATTCCGTAGGGGTGTTTCGACCGTTGACTTCGATGGTCTGCATGGATCTGTTTCTCCTATAATTATACAGTCTTTAAGGTTTTCTAATTTGGGTTAAGCGAAAGAGTCTCAGTTTTTGTTTCATCAATTAAATCTCCGATTGACTCACCTGTATCAAAAAGGAAATGCTTAGTAGCTTGTTTGATTGCAGAATTATTAAATTCCAGCTCCTGCCAGTGTGACTCAATCTCGCCTTCGCCGTGGGTTTTATTGAATAACTCAAGTTCCTGATCTCTTTCATTATTCATCATCATAGCTCCCAAACTGGCAATTCGAAGTAACCACGTCTGAGCATCGAGATTTTTATTGTTTTCTGTATTTTCGATACATGATTGATAGTCGCCGGAGGCATAAAATCCCCACATAATAATTTCGTCAATCTCTGAATTTGTGGGATCCAGTTTCCGAGCTTTTTTCAGCAAATCGATTCCTATTTCGAATTCGCCATTGAAAATTAAAGATTCGCCATAAAGCTCTAAAACTATCGGATTATTAGGATTTAGCTCGTAAGCTTTTTGGGCATGACTTAATGCTTGTTCAAAATTTTCAAAATGCATAGATGCCGAGCAAAGCATTCTATGACAATCCCAGTCATGTTCTGTAAGGTTGGATGCTTCCTCCAACGTGGAAAGAATTTTATCAAGAAGTTCTTCGTTGGATTCAGAGAACCATTCTTTCCCCAAGCCTCCGCCCCAGGTGCAGCAGCGTTCGGCGTACGCTCTGCCATTGTCAGGGTCAAGCTCAATTGCTCGATTGAACATGTTGACGGCTTCGTTAGCATCGTCTTTGGTTTGCAGTCGTTTATGATGTCTGCCTCGCAACAGGTATTCATATGAGGTCATGTTTTCGGTCGGCTTTCTTTTGGCTCGTTTTAAACTGGTAACCTCGATTTCGTTTAGAATGGTTTTCGCCATTTTTGTGACAATTTCATCTTGAATTTCAAAGACATCATCGAGTGTTCTGTCGTATCGCTCGCTCCATATAGCATCACCAGTTTCGGCATCGGCCAACTCGGCCGATACACGTACTCGATTGCCCGAGGATCTTATGCTTCCTGTGATGATGTAGTCCAATGAATATTTTTCAACAACCTCACTGATCTCTACAGGGTTAGCGATGTAATCGAAAGTGGTGTTTCGCGACATGATTTCAATTGAATTGATCATTGAAAATTCTGTTATTATATCATCTGCGATACCTTCAACGAGAAAATCGTTGTCCTCACTTTTGTTGACGTTACGAAAAGGGATGAGCATTAACCTGGGTTTAGTGGCACCCGACTCTTCAAGTACAGGAGTTTGAATGATTTGAGAAGAAGATCCGTCTGTTGAATTTGATGAAGGGGGTGCCATTTCCTCCGATGCATTTGGAGGTTTGATTTGAAATAGTGGAAAATCTCCTTCGATATTTTTTAGTTGCGCGTTCCCGATACTGTCAATTGCAACCTGAATGCGTTTCACGATCTTTTCCTGCACGTTTCTTGAAATCAAAATGCAGCCTGCTTCGCATAAGGATTCAAGTCTTGCAGCTACGTTTACCCCATTTCCGTAAACGTTGTCGCCTTCCATTATCACATCGTCTAAGTGGATTCCAACTCGAAACAGCATCTTTGAATCTTCTGGGATTTCTTCATTTCTTTGGTGCAGCATTTTTTGGAATTCGATTGCGGCATTTACCGCATCAACAACACTGTTGAACTCCGCTATTACAGAGTCTCCTGCCGTATGAAATATTCGCCCCCCATTTTCTTCGATAATAGGGTCAATTATTTGCCGGCAAAGTTTAATGTTTTGCAATGTTAATTCTTCGTTATTATCCATCATTTTGCTAAAGGCGACGCAGTCCGTGGCCAATATCACTGCGAGTTTTCTAATAAGTTTCTCCATTGCCTGCTCCGTTTACTTAAAGATTTGTACCCGAATTACATCATGATAGACTTTTTACAAAAACGCCTAGATCATCAAATATAATTGATCTGTCGCTTCTTCCCAAAATTGTTTTACCTATAGATCAACACTGGTTACAAATTGCGAAAAATCAAATTAGGTGGATAATAATCAAATGGTTAATGAATTAGTAGGGGAGAAACGTTTTTTACGCCGCTTTATAATTTTTATAGTTTTCTGACAATATTTTTGTTAAGTCTAATTGGAGATTAACGAATAGAAAGTAGGGGATTCCGTTCCAATGAATTTTTTAGGCAAAAGAGGATAAAAATGAATAAACAGTATTACGATTTTATTGTTGCCGCAGATATGCTAAATGGACCTGAGACAGATGAACAAAACTCCCCAAATGGTACCAACTGGCTATATTCATGCCGCTTGGATAATGATGGCGGTAAGATGCGGGTTTTTGATTCAACAAAGTTTCCTACAGATTCTCCAGGTTATATGCAGGTTGTTAATACGCGCTCTGGCTCACCTATGCTCTATGCATTGAGTAATTCAGAGGTCTCGTGGTTCGCATTGACAGATGAAAAAGAGGTCGTTTTTTCTGGAAAAGTTCCAGTGGGAAGTGATAGTGCTGCCCACCTGTGTATAGATAAATTCGCACGAATGTTGTTTACGGCTAATTACGGTGATGGAACGATATCATGGTTACCTATTTCTGAAGACGGGACATTGGGCGAAGCCCATGTTTTATTGAATGGGCAGGGTGTTCATCACGGCATTAAGGGACAATGGGGAGATGGTCCAGAATTCAGACAAGAGTCCGCCCATCCGCATGGAGTTGTTGTCTGTGAGGATCAACTTTACGTAGCGGATCTGGGTTCGAATGAGGTCGTATGTTGGTCCATAGATTTTGATGCTTGTATGCTTAACCGAAGTAGTTCAATTACACTGCATGATCTGGCGGGCCCCAGACACATTGATTTTTCGAATGACGGTCGATTCGGTTATGTTTTAAACGAGCTTGATAATACGGTTTGTGTATTAAGTCGAGACGGGGGTAATAATGGTGAACTCTCCTTGTTACAGACTATTTCTTCATTGCCGTTGGGTTGGGCGGAAAAAAATCAAGATCCATCGGGATTTCCAAACGAGATATATTCTCAGCCTTCGCATGCTTCTGAATTGCTTCTGGCACCGGATGGCCGGTTCCTTTATGCGAGTAATCGTGGCCATGATTCGATAGCTGTTTTTGCAGTTAACGGAGTGGATGGAACGATAAACCCTATACAATTTGAGCCGACGCGGGGCCGAATACCCTGGGTGTTTTGTATGAGTGAGGATGGGCGTTTTATGATTGTTCAGAACAACCACAGTCGTATTCAAGCGGAGGGGCCGGATACTGTGGTGGTATTTGAGCGTGATAATGACAATGGATTGCTTACGCTGATGCCTGGTCGATTAGAATTTAATAAAATATCTTCTATCTGGAGTTTACCGATGGCCTAAGTAGCATGTAAATTAAGAGTATAAGATTCGAGAATTTCTCAATAAATGAAGGGGGATTTATAATGGCGACGATATTTTGGAAATACGATGATTTGCTTGCCGAGGCACGAAAACGAGCACAAGATGTTGTTGTTTTGGGACACACTGTGGATGGTTCGCCGATTGTTGCCGCTCGGGGTGGAGGCGATAAGACACCGGCTATTTTTATTACGGCGGGGAGTCATGCCACTGAGCACGCTGGTGTGTCGGCCGCCGTTCAGTTGATTGATGAACTCGATACGGAACATCAGGTATATGTCATTCCAACGCGCGACCCGGTTGCTCATGATGGGTTTGCGCACGCACTAAGTCTCGGAGTTGGAGAGGTGCCTACTATAGATGATTTCGACCAGTTGGAGGGTGTTTTGCGTGATGAGGGAGAGGTTCTCTTTGAAGATGATGATTTTCTACTGACCATTATCGGAGATTACGGTTACGCAAGTGCGCGCCCGGAAACGAAAGGGGACATAGTTGATGAGGGGGACATAAAATTTCGTGCGGGTCCAAAGCGCAAGAATCCCCAAGGATACGGTTATGGTCGTATGCAGCAAATACATCGTGAAACACCGGAAATCTTAGAGCCTTTGATTGGGCGACGTGTATATCAACCGGCAGGACAGGTAGGTGTTGAAGGAACTAATTTATTTGATCGTGCCTATACGCTAATAATTTCTTTGGAAGGAGAGATTCTTCATATAAATCGTTTTCATGATACAACATGGGCACCCGTAGAGCCTCGTGTAACGCGATCATTATTAAGCAGGATCAAGCCGGGTATTAGTTTTGATCTTCACGAATCGGCCGGGATGGACGATCGGTATTGGCTTTCTGCTCGCAAATTATCTGATCCTGAGGCTCAAAATTGGGAAGAGAGAGCAGCGACCGCAACGATAAATGCTATTGCTGCGTCAGGTGCAAAACTTGCTACTGAAGAAGATGCGCCATCCAAATGGTTTGATATGTCTGAGCAAGCAGTTTTTTGGTTAGATGCGACACGGCGAGGGGAAGGATTCAATTTAATGGATTTCTGTTCCCGTGAGTACGGGTTAGCTTTTGGTACAGAAATGGGGATGTTTGGGTCTTTTGAGGGACGTGTTGACATGGCTTTGACTACAGTGCGTACGGCAGTGTCAGTCTTCGAAGAACGGCACCGATAATATCTCATTTTAAAATTTTGGCTTCGTCAATAAAGGCGAATACCAACTAATCGAATTTCATTTGGAGATAGCGAATGAAATTCAAGCCAGCGATTATGGTAATTTAAAACTGCGGGATCAGAGCCTCTATTAGAAGTCCAAAGATCACGCGTTTCCACAAATTCTTGCCATGGCAATTTAGGGACCAATCCCAGTAGGTCAAGGTCTACAGAGACTTTAGCTTTTGGAATAAATTTAGCAGTCAAATTTGTTAATATTAGCAGTAATCTATCTTCTCGTTGCCAAGTGGAAATTTCAATATTGGGGTCATCGCAACGGATCGAAGTATTTTTATTTGGATCCGAGTGGGCTACTTTTGAACTTACCAATCCATAGTCAATTAAAGAGGTAGGTAGACTTCCTTTCAATTGTTTCGGTAGAGCTTGGGCAGCACGTTCAAGCTCCTTCTTCTGGGGGGCAGCTATACCAACTAAAATTAGTCTATGAGAAGGTAGGTCATTTATCTGAAGTGCCTGTTTAACTCTATCTAAAGTTATATCTCCTGACGATTCGCCCAATAATTTTTTGATGTAAAGTTGATCCAATTCAAGCTCCAACCCTTCAAAATCTATAGCTATTGATGCGTTTGTGATTCCCCTCGATCCATAGTTGAATATACCGAGCATAACACGGCCGTCTGTTTTCCAAAGTGAGACCAGTAAGTCCTGGTGTTCGTTAACCACGAATGGATTACGCCAATAAGGGATATAAACAGTCTCTGGATCATTAATTCCCCAATCCAGGACAGATAGAGGCATTTTTGGAGCTTGGGGGATGTAAGGATTACGCCATGAATCGTGCATCCAAACCCATTGAGCTTGTATTAGTTTGGCGGCATCACGTTTTGTTTTATCATCGGAATCCATGTTGGCCATCCAGCAGATAGGTACTCCCCAACTATGGGGAATACTCATGCTTCTCATGCGTTCAATTGGCATGTTATCTACCCAGTCAAGAGGCGTTGTGTCTAAGTTGTAGTTTCGTTCGCCATCCAGGACCGCGTCAGCCCAAGGCATGGCTACGGGTACATAAGCGTTTGTCGAATGAAATCCGTTTGCACCCGGGAGAAGTCCGGCATCGGCTTGAAGGGCATTTAGGCGCATATAGAATCGGCGAAGATTCCAACCATGATACCCACTCTGTATTCGTCCATCTGGCAGAGTGTAGGCTAGTCCGGATAGCGGGTCGTTAAAAAGTTTAGGGAAGGTGAGATCCCAGTAGGTAGATCGGACTCCACCCCTGTTGAACGCAGCCTCAAATAGGTACATTGCGTAATCCGCGTATGACTTGTGCCATGTGTCAGGTTCCCATTCCGCTCCAAAATAATCATATAAATGGTTTTCCAGCGTCTTACGTCCGTATCCAAAAACTTGGAAGGACATGTGTGTGAATCCACGTTTTCGAGCTACATATGGATCTTGCCATTGAAATTTGTGAACTATTGAATCGGCAGCGGCCCATCCTGCAAATCCTTCGGTTTTTTGTTGATGCCACAAGTCTTCCCATTCTTCAGGATAGCGGGATTCAGGATGAATCCAGTTCACATGTAGTAAACCACCACCGGGATTTTGAAAAACCTTTTTACCAGTTTTCGAATCTGTTCGCACATCTCGAAATGGCTGATGGAATGTGCCGTCTTCCGTAGATTGCGTCATACGCCAACCCTTTACCATTGGTTTAAACGGGGTAGCTATATAGCTGAACGCTATAGTGCGAGCATTAGAAATGGTAGTTGATTCCGCTATTATGTTATTTATCATTACGACGGAATTGTCTTTTCTTATTGCTTCATGAGCGGGCACAGCATTATTCTGGACCCAGCCTTTGTCGTTATCTGCCCACCACAAAAGGCCACGTCGTTCACTACCTATCCAGACCGTGGGGTAAAACGATCCGATAGTCATCCCGCTCCCACTGATGCCAGTATCTAATGTTGACCAGAGCTGACCTTGTTTTTTTTTAGGCAAAAGCATAGTTGTGCGGCTAGAATAATTTTCTCCGGGTCCAATGCAGAGCAGTGCGTCGGCGTCTTTTTCATCAAGAGGGTATTCTATTCGGAGTGCATCTATAGTTACCGATTTACTATCTTTAGGACCGAAGGTAAGCTCTACGTAAACCAGCCCATCCTGCTCTACCCATCCGTTAGCTTTGAAGGCTACGTTGTCTTCATGTGCCTCACCTTCAAATTGTATACGCCAATCTTGAAATTCATTAAAGATAGGTGTGCCAACACCTACGACGCGCTCTTTTCCATTGACTGTGACTATCAAACGTGCAGGGGTACTACTTACATTAGCCTTGTTCGATTTTATGAACTCCGGTAAACCTATAGCGTTAATTACATATTTTCTGCCTAGTAGTTTTATAACGCCATCCTTAAATTTTAAAGGTGTATAAGGCGGAATGATACGCTTTATGTTTCCGTGGGGGGTATCCCACCAATGCCCATACTCTGTGGCTTCATCTTTCTTTTCAAATCTCCGTTGAATCGGACCAAGAAAAGTTCCATCTTGGAGCTCCATTTTAGCTTCGATTGAGTAATGCCCAGGTTGAAGTACGGGCAATTTCAAGACCTCTTGGAGATAGTATTGAGCAACGTTAGTTATTTTTCCTGATGCTACGATATTAGATGGAGTATTTTGTTCGGTTGAATCTATTTTTGATAGGCTATAATGAAGCGCCCTGGCAGAAGCAGGGTCATTCAGTTGGTATGTGTCGCCTTTTATAAGCAGCCACGATCGGACTGGATTAAATTTTGTTTCAAAGGTGAATGTGTTGTTTTGTAGAGATTGACTACTAATCAACATATTTGGAAATGCATTTACATGGAATGGTGCCGAATACCAGAATAGCTCTTCTATATTTTGTTTTACTTGTACCGAAAGATGGCCCTGTTCAATCGACTTAGGAAGTTTTTTGTTAAGTTTAAAACTTGATGATTTTTTGGGGGGGACAATCAAATTTTTCCTTATGTTAATTTCCTCTGCAACGTTAATTTCTAACAAAACAGAAACTGGTGAATCTTTGGGATTAAATACATCAATATTTAAGCTTGCAGTTCCATCAGAGGATAGGTTATTCAAGCTATCCATGGTCATTTGTACGACGGGTGAATCTTCTACCAAGGTAACGAGGTTAAACCCAAAGGGATCCAGATAAGGTCCCAAACAGGGTATTCTAGCTTGCATCCATCCTGGAAAATGATTAATTCCGAGCATTACCTTCCATTGATCACCAGGCTTATTATCACCTTTTAATTCAAAGTCGGTCGTAGAAGCTTTCATTTCGACCTCCCACCATCTACCACCATCCGGGGCAGTTCCTGGGTCGGTAAGTTTAGCTTCGATAATAAATTTAGGGTTCCAGTTTTTAAACTGCTGTCCCATCGAGAGTCGCGAGGTGTCACCGATATACCCTAAGGCATTCAAAAACCATTTGTAGGAATTACCCTGATTAGCAGCGGGAATGTTGCTTCCCATGGGATGAAAATTCAGCTCTAGACCGGCATCCCATACGTAAGCTAAGCCTGGAGATCGTCCAACAGGTATATTCGGTTTATGTCCCGCTTTTACATATGTGCGGGATGCAAGATAAATATGTCCCGGATCCCATCCTAAATAGAAGGTGGTAGGTCGAGGTATGAGAGGTTTACTTGCATCTGTGGACTGGTCTGCGACACCACTTATTGCCGTTGCGCTTTGCCATTCGAAGAAGTCGATCGTACCGTCGATTATTGGTGGAGAACTCATGCGGGTCACGTGAAATCGCGGGATTCCTATATTAGTCGTTTCGGATGTATTTGCTATAGAATCAACTATGTTTAGGAGCATTACTAAAGAAAATACCGCAGTGAACGGTGTTGCTCTCATTGTTTGGTGCCTTTGAGTTTGGTGGGTGGTTTTTTAACTGAGAAAACGCTAGTATATTATTGAGGAGAAAATTAACAATTTCTAAGGCCCACGTAGTCGATCGAATCATTACTAAATGTTGAATTATAATCCAGAGGCGTTTCTGGGAATTGGGATTCACATCCCGTTCCAAATGTTAATTTCCTACCACGAACAAGCCAGCCGATATTGTGAACCATTGCAATCATATGTCGTAGTCTTTTTGATGTGTTTGGAGTGCCACGATGCCAAAGGCGCATGTCTCTGATGAGTATGCTCCCCTTAGAAGTGTTGCCTCGGATTGGTGCGGACACAACCCTTCTATTTTCTTCAGTTTTTTCGTCAATTACCGACCCATCAAAGGCGTCCATGTGTGTTCCGGGCCAAAGCTCTATACTTCCACGTTCTTCGTTTACATCATCAAGAGCGATGTTTACGACTAAACTTGCCGCTGGATGTGCATTTTTCAGGTTTGGCCAAAGGTGATTCACGTCACGGTGGAGAGGTTGTTTTTCACTTCCAGGGCAATTAGTATTGCCACTGTACAGCCCACTAAAAAAACCATCACCTAACAATTTATGATTGATCTGTATAGCGAAAGGATTAGCCACTATATCTGAAAAAACATATGGGTTAAACGGTGGTGGTCCCAACATTAAATGTCCGGGAAGCCCTCCGGCTCCGCTCCATTGTTCGGCATCAATTAGTTTCTGTGCATCTTTATCCATTTGCTGTTGGATTTTATCTAAGTGTCCATGGCAGACAGCATCCGAAACGACAATAAATCCGTCATCCCGTAAAGCGAGTAAAGCTTTTTCGAGATTTATTTCATTTAGACTTTGTGCTGATTTTTCCTCTGGAGAGATTACTATTTTGTTCGACAATTGATCTTATTCTCCTTTGAAAAAGGTTTGACTAAGAGTGGTTTGAAATCTCTAATGCTACTAACAGAGTTAGAATTACATTTTTTACAGCTTAAAAGCAAATGGATACTTTTCATATTCGAGTTGAGTTTTACGCCACTCAAGGTAGAGTGTGCGTAAATCCCCTTTAGGTGGGTAGGCTGCCTGAAGTGAATGTCCCTCTTTAAGCTTGATTCGGGTGAAGCGCTCTTGCACCTCGTGCTCAATGCCAAAAGTGACTAATCCCTCAACTTCGTGTGGTGGAACGACTACAACGCCATCTTTATCGCCGAGAAGAATATCACCAGGAAGCACCGGTGTGTTGCCGATTCGGATGGGTTGCTGATAGTCAACGGACATAAGTGCGCGGCTTATGCCTGCTCCATGCGAACCCATGCAAAAGAGGGGGAGGCCAATTGTACTGATTGTACTCATATCACGTACGCAACCGTAAATAACAATACCACAACCACCTAATTCTTGTATGCGCCTCGTGTACATGTCACCTACTATTCCAGCTTCAAAAGACCCACATGCGTCTATGACTAGAATGTCGCCGGGCAGAATGCCTTCGATTGCATTTCGATGGGGTCGGTCATCAACGTTTTGATATTGTTGTTTCAGTAAATCCTCGCGCTTGGGGATGAACCGAAGTGTACGTGCACGACCTACCATGGCTTGGTTCTTACCGATTACTTGGGCGGGGATGCCAATGGCGTAAGCATGGTTGTAGCCTTGCGTCATAAGGTAGTGTGTAGCGGTAGGGGTACTCACGAGTTTAAGACCTTCCAGTAACTCTTTTGTGATGTCTTTTTCAGGATTATAAAGCATTATTTCCTCATCAGGATTTATAGAGATGCGAGTTTTAAAACGTAGTTAGTCAGCTTTTTTATGAACTGAATTTATTTTTGTCGGTTGTACTATCAATATTTTCGTCCTGAATCTTTCGTAAGGATATGAACTACAAGAAGCGAATTATAGGAATTTGAGAGATGGATTTCCAGATTTTATTCTTAATAATTTTTCGACATCCCCTTCATTGGTAATCTTTTTGGCGGTTAATTATTATTGATTTGCACTATAATAAGACCAATATTGTGTCACATGCTGATTTATGATTTTTGGAGTCGAGGTTTCTAATATTTTTAAAAAAATGGAGTGATTACTAATGGACGAAGAACAGCGATTTGCTTTTGATACTTGGGGTTTTTTGGTCGTGGAGAATGCTCTTAACTCAGAGCAAGTTTCTTCGTTAAAAAAATCGGTTGATATAAAGGGACCAGATCTTGGATCTCAACATGCTGACCGAGGTGGTTTTTGGTCTCAGGAATTTTTCGATCTTCTTGATTTACCCTCAATATCGGTGGTTTTAACGGAAATTTATGGAGCGAAAAAAGACGAGGTGGAACCTCCGTATCGTATTGATCATATCAACATACATACGCATGGTACTTTTAATAAAAACTTGGCAGGTGGTATCATACATGGAAGGAATGAGCGACTGATACACCCTGAGCGTCCAAGGGAACTAATGACCCATTATTTTGAATATGATCGTGAGACAAGAACTTTTGAGAATGGATTGGTAACAGTGGCTTATGAGTTGGAAGATACGATGTGTAATGGGGGTGGTTTTGGTTGTTTGGCTGGGTCACACAAGGGGAATTACGCTGTACCGGAAAAATGGGTAGATTTGTCGAATGGTGTTCATCCTATGATAACACATATTCCTGCCAAGGCTGGTGATGCAATTATCTTTACCGAGGCGTTATGTCACGTGACTCTCCCGTGGAGAGTTGAGAGTACTCGAACGACACTTTTTTACAAGTATACTAAACTGGATGAGGCTTACTCTCAACCAAAGGATTTTTTCGATCCTTCAGATGCCGATGGATGGGAAGGCGTGACCGATCGAACGAGAGCTATTTTGTCTCCGCCACCACTTGAGGCTGTAGAGCGCAAGATCGTATTGACCAACGAATATAATTCGTAGGATTTCGCAGAATTTTTTGTAAAGTTTGTCTATGTTTTGCACTCTTTATTTTTGGGCTACCATATGTATACATCAGATGAAAACTGGGCGCGTAAAACCTCGACGTGGGTTGTTTGTTTTTTATTGTCAATTGCCTGTTTGTGGGCCGCTCATAGTCATTTCACTCAAGCCTTTCCGATCGTTTCATTGGATATTCAATTGGATCGTGGTGGTGCAGTGGACAGTGCTCTGGAAATAGTTGAGCGCGAAGACTGGGGGCCGAAGACGTTTGAACAGGCGGCATCTTTCCAATTAGATCGCCAGGTTCAACACTTTGTCGAGTTAGAGTGTGGTGGAAACAAGGCTTTTATTGATATGTTGTCGGCTAATTTATATGCTCCTTATCAATGGCGGGTGAGGCATTTTCAACCGGATAATGCGCATGAGGTTATGTTGTTTTTTGCGCCTTCTGG
>CEUA01463393.1_pt1 | contig 20781 bp, 18 predicted proteins | sample 361541 | NCBI WGS metagenome assembly CEUA01 (sample SAMEA2623079, study PRJEB7988) | marine metagenome | isolation source: saline water (ENVO:00002010), including
GATTATGAGTCCGTTGCTCTAACCAATTGAGCTATGGGCCCTTGAAATTTTCTAAAATATATACGGTTTGTTTTTATTATCAAATTTATATTATAAATAAATTATGAAAAAAATAGGCATAATCCTTGATACATTATTATCTACAAAATACTTATATGAAACTATAAGCGACATCAAGAGGATAGAAAACGTAGAACTTTATTTTTTGATTAACAAAAAGCCTGATGTTAAACAGGGTTTAATATCAAAAATTAAATTAATGATTCAAAGAAAAGGAATTTTTAGAACATTAGAATTAATTATTTTTAAGGCCATTTCAATTTGTGAATTAAAAATTCTTTCTTTTTACTATAAGGAATTGAATGATTTAAATGAAATAAAAGATTTAAATGATTTTGATATTAATGACACTATTTACTTAAATCCTATATTTTCAAAATCGGGTATAGTAGTTAGATACCCAGATGAAGATATTGCAAAAATAAAGACCTTTAACTTAGATCTTATCATAAGAGGAAATGCTCCAGGTATCTTTAAAGGAGAAATACTGAATGCTTCAAAAGATGGAATAATCTCTTTTCATCATGGTGATAATAGATGGAACAGAGGTTCTCCTCCAGCATTTTGGGAAGTTTATTTCAAAAAACCGTCTACAGGATTTATTATTCAAATTTTAACAGAAAAACTTGACGGAGGAAAAGTTGTTTTCAGGGGAGAATTTCCAACACAAAAATCATATACTGAAAATCTTGCAAGTATTTATAACTCAAGTAATCCATATATGTCTAAAGTAATTGTCAATTATTTAAATAATTCTTTTTTTCATCAAATTGAAGAAAATATAGCTTTTGATAAAAAGATTCTATTTGCACCATCCTTATTAGAATCGATTATTTATGTTTTCAGAACTTTCAATCTTTATCTCAAATCAATTTTTAACCGCATATTCCATAGCAAAAAAAAGAGATGGCAAGTTGCATTTATTAATGAATCTTGGCACAAGGCAGATTTGTCAAAAGGTATTCGGATAAAGAATCCTAAAAACCGTTTTTTTGCAGACCCTTTTATAATAAATAAAGATAATAGAACAATTTGTTATGTTGAGGATTATTGTTATAAAAATAAAAGAGGCTGCATATCCGCAATTGAGATTTTTGATAATCAAAACTATAAAATTTTAGGTCCTGTCATTGAGGAATCTTTCCATTTATCTTTTCCATTTATTTTTGAATATCAAAATAATTTATATATGGTACCTGAAACTTTAGAAGCAAATTCAATTAAATTATATAAATGTCTTGATTTTCCAAATAGATGGGAATTTCAAAAAGATATTATTTCAAACATAAAAGCAGTCGATACTATGATTTTCAAGAAGGATAATATTTGGTGGCTTAAATATAATCCTGCTATTGGAAAGAAAAAACACTGTACATCTGTATTAATGTCTTTTTATTCAAATAGTCCTTTATCAAATGATTGGAAGGCTCATAGTTTAAATCCCATTGTTTTTGATAACACTGTTGGGAGGAACGGAGGAATTCTTCAATCTAATTCTAGCGATATAATTAGAGTTAGACAAAATCAAGATTTTAATTTTTATGGAAGAAGTATTAGTTTAGCAAAGATTAAGAGTTTAAGTGACTCTTCATACAGGGAAGAAGAAATAAAAAAAATTCTTCCAGATTTTTTTAAAAACATTGAAGGGTGTCATCATTTTCATAGTGATAACCATTATACAGTATATGATTTTTATGGTTTCAACAGTGATAAATAAAAGAATTTGTTAATATAATTTTTGTATTTATCTTGGTGGAGTTATTTAAAACAGTAAGGATATAAATATGTATAATATTGGTATAATAGGTAAAGGATTTGTAGGTACAGCTGTTGCAGCAGGATTTTCACCACATACTGGTTATGATGCTCACGTACGAATCTACGATGTAGATCCATCAAAAAGTACTCATACTCTTTCAGAAACTATAAATGATTCTGACGTAATTTTTGTTTCTGTGCCAACACCAGCATCCAAGAAGGGAGATATTGATTTATCAATAATTCATTCTGTTCTAAATGATATTTCTTCGGTTATAAAAAGAGATGATAATGTAATACTAATTCGATCTACTGTTGTACCAGGAACTTCTGCTAAATTTCAATCAGATTATCCAAATCTAAATATTGTTTTTAATCCTGAGTTCTTAACTGAAAGATCTGCTCACTTTGATTTTATTAACCAGGCACGAGTGATTTTAGGAGGAACCGCAGAGCATACTGAGAAAGTTGCCCAATTATATAAAAGTAGATTTGGAGAGTACTTACCAATAATTCAAACTTCATATGAAACTGCTGAGTTAATTAAATATATGAATAATTTGTTTTTTGCAACTAAAGTATCTTTCTTAAATGAAATGCTTCTAATTTCAGAGAAAGTTGGTGCAGATTGGGATGCTGCTATAGAAGGCTTTGTACTTGATGGTAGAGTCGGTCATTCACATATTAAGGTTCCTGGCCATGATGGCAAGAAGGGTTTTGGTGGAAGTTGCTTCCCTAAAGATATTCAGGCAATGATTCATTTTGCTAGTTCACTAAACATTAATATGAATGTATTAAAAGGAGCTTGGCAAACCAACTTAGAGGTACGTCCTGAAAAAGATTGGGAGTCGCTCAAAGGTAGGGCAGTAGCAGAGAACTCTCATGATGAATGACATTTCTACAAAAAAAAGTATAATCATATGGCTCACCGGACAACCAGGAAGTGGTAAGACCACCTTAGCTAGCGAATTAGTGAATAGGCTTAAATCTGAAGACAATGAATTAACCCAAATAATTAATATTGATGGAGATGATTTAAGATTTATTAATAAAAATAAAGATTATTCAAAGGAAGGAAGAATTAAAAATATTTCGACAGCTATTTCAATTGTTAGGTTTTTAGCCAATAAAAATTTTACTTGCATACTTTCAATTGTTGCACCGTATAGATTTTTGAGAGATGAATTAAAAGAAGATTTTTCTTTTCTAGAAGTATATTTACATACTAGTGAAGTTAGAGGGCGAGAGGAATATTTTGCCAATGATTATGAACCACCAATTGATCCAAATGCATTATCAATTGATACAGGAAAATTAACAATTAAGGAAAGCTTAGATGAAATACTCAATGTTTATAGGCAGATGGCAACCTTGGCATGATGGCCATAGGTGGCTAATAGATCAAAGACTAAATTTAGGATTCAATGTATGTATAGCAATCAGAGAAACAAAATTAGATGATTCAAACCCTTTTTCTTCTGAAGAAGTAAAAGAAAATATTGAAAGAGAACTTTCAGATTTAGTAAAAAATAAAAAAGTTAGAGTAGTTATTATTCCGGATATAGAATCAATAAATTATGGTAGAGGTGTTGGTTATGATATTATTGAACATATTCCGCCGAAAGATGTTGGAAAAATTTCTGCTACCGAAATACGAAAAAATCTTAAAAAATAATTTTATATTAATACATTATTAGTATAAAATTGTTATTTTCATTCAATGAATAAAATAGTAAATCTAAGAACGGGTTTAATAGCATTTTCATTTTTATGTTTTGCGTTGATATATCACTTTATAGACAAACCAGAATATGATTCAACTTCTAGGCTTTATATTAAACAAGAAAATCAAACTAGCACTGGCTTTGACATTGCAAGTATAAGTTCTAGCCTTGGCATTAACTTAGAAGATTCGTTTAGCATTGAGTCAAATCCTCATATTTATCCTACAATCTTAACAAGTAGTAAATTTATATTTGATATTTTAAATGTGATTGTTGATGATAGTTCTTTGTCAGATTATCTTAAAAATAATTACTTAAGCAAGAAAGATAACAAAAATGACAAAGTAGCAAATGAAAAATTAATTAAGCTTTATCGTGAGGACATATTATCTACTTATGTTGAAAGAAAAAACTTAGTAGTGGTTGTAACAACAACTTTAGATTCACCAGAAAAATCACAGAAACTAAACCATGAACTTTTATCTTTATTAAATATCCATTTAGCGGAAATTAAATTAAAAGATATTAAAGATAAGTTATATTTTTTAAATCAATCTTTAAAAACCAAAGTCGAAGACCTTGATGTTATTGATAATCAAATTCTTGATTTTAGGGAAAAAAACGTTGGTGATTTTTCTCCCAGTCTTCAATTAGAGCTCGAAAAATTATTAAGGAATCAACGCTCTATAGAGTATTCACGTTTAAATCTTCAAAATCAAATTGAGTTTTTAAAAATTGAAGAGTTCGATTCAAAAATGCCCATTCAAATACTTGATAATCCTAGCTATCCATTAAAAAGATCAAATACGCTGTGGGATAAAATTAAAATATTCTTTTTATTAGGGCTATCTATTGAGCTAATGCTTTTTTATAGAAAAGATATTTTAAAGATTGTTGGATATCTTGATTGAAAAATCTATAACCAAAGACTTTATATTTATTTTCCTTGCAATTCTTTTTGCATCTCTAACTTCTTTTTTTAGCATACCTATCATTTTTAATAACATAGGTTCAGAAGCTTATGGATATTTAAATTTTATTTTTTTATTATATTTTTCGGTTACATCAATCGACGGATCAAGACCTGTAGTCATTCACCTGCTTAAAGAAGGTGACAAAAATATTTTTGGCATTCTTCATGCAGTAAACATTTTAACGGGTATATTTTTATTTTGTTTTGGCTTATTAATTTGCCATTTACTTAACTTTGATTTTGATAAAATTTTATTATTGTTCAGCGTTTGTATTTTTATTCCCACTTCTGCTTTATGGGGATTTTTAGAATTTCATGATAAAGTTAATTTTGCTAACTCATCAAGAAATTATCTTCTTTCAGTCCTTTATCTTTTAATGATAATTATTTCTTATTACACAGATGCTAGTCTCTACTATATATTGTTAATTTTTTTATTTTCAATTTTACTATATATCATATTTTTAAAAGAAGTAATTAAGATTAATACAAAAGTTATTAGCACCGATTTTTTAAGCTATCGTAATTCGATAAATATATATGTAAATAAAGCCATTCCAAGTTATGGTTTTTATTTCATAGTATTTTTTATAATGACTTTTGATAAGCTATTTATTTATTATAATCTTAGTTTAGATGCTTATGGAGAATATTCTAGCTTAAGAGATTTGGTTGTAAAACTATGGGTTATATTTACAATAGTCAGACTAGTTTTATATCCTATTTTTGTGAAGACAGGCATTACATTAAATAATTTTAAGAATATTATAAAAGTAGCATTAAGCACAGGAATTATATTATCATCATTAGGAATAATTTTACAAAAATTTTATCTGCCCTTATTTTATAATGATCCTAATTATATAGTTTTTACTAATAGCCTACTTACACTGCCACTAGTATCTTTAGGATTCATCACTATTATAGGGTTAAATGTTGATGGCAACTTTCGTCAACAGAGAAATCATTATTTCCTTTACTTAATTTTATCAATATTAATTATAGTTTTCTATAATAAAGAATATTCTATTGAATTCTTTTCATATGTTTTTCTTTTCTCAAGGTTTGTTGATTTGCATTTATTACATACTTATTCTAGAAAAATAGGAATATCAAATTATTGGGTTTTTAAAATAGCCTTACAAATTTTTTTATTTTTCTTTGTTTCAATTTATTCAAATCCAATGTTTTTATACTCATTTTTATTTTTTTATATAGCTTTTTTTATTTCAAACTTTAAACTAATTAAAACGTAATGGCCTTTTTTATATTTTTGGTAGCACTATTCTTTATTTCTCATAGTTTGGAAAATTTTTATAACTTGAAATTTTTTTCATTAGTCATTTTTCATTTATATTCAATTTACTTTTTATACAAGTTAAGAGGATTGAATGTAGGAATTTTTTTTGCGTCAATTTCTTTTTTTTATATCATAACTGGACCTGCAGATGTTTTTTTCTGGGACGATTTTATCTCAAATAATAATTTTATTACTTATTCATCTGTGATTGATTATTCATATAAATCTACAGTTTTTTTTATATTTTTTTATTTAGTAATGATGCTCGAAAAACCAAATAAATTACTTTATAACTTAGATCAATTTCTTATGAATCTTTTTAATCCCAAACCCTTGTTTGTATTTATTTTTTTGATTTGGACATACTTATTGTTTAACTATGCGTATGAATTTACTTTAGGAAATAATTTATTTAATCGTTTAGAATCATATGCAACTCCCAATAAAATCTTTGATTTTACTAAAATTATATTTCTTGTTTTATCAATCTTTTATTTTTCAATATGTAATAAAAAAAATAGAAATATGATCATTATGATTATTATTTTTGCTTTGTTAGAAGTAATAATTTTTGGTAATAGAAGACTTTGGTTGCTAGGTTTACTACCAATTATTTATCTTTTTAAAAATAAATTTTCATTCAATTTTTTTAGATTCAATATTATAGCTCCGATCGTTTGTATTCTTGTTATAGCATTTTTACTTCCATTAACTAGAGGATTTGGTGCTAATGTAAATAACATTGAATTCTTGCAATTTTTTTTAAATTTTGAATTTTCAAACTGGATCAGGCCAGGCAATTCAGAATTTATTGGAGTACATATCATTCATTCTAGTATTTACCAAAACCTATTAGATGATTTTAGTAATACTTTTTTTACATCTATATATGAAGCTTTTCCTAGCTTTATAGTTAATAGGAGCGGTGAAGTTTTTTCAACAAAATTTGTTACTACATATTTCCCCGATATATCTTTTATTGGAGGAGGATTTAGGGGTAGTTTAATAACTGAAATATTCCTTAATTTTTCATATATAGGACTAATATTTTTTGGAATATTTTTCGGCAAGCTTTTTTCAATTGATAAGAATTTATTTGTTTTAAATGCTCTTTTGATTTATATCTTTGCATTTTCAATTAGTTATGATTTTGTTTTAATTTTTCAACAGATTTTCCTTATATCTATTATAATCTTATTTTTTTATTTAATAAATTTATTATTAGAGTACTTTGCAAAAGAGGTCAATTAATGTGTGGAATTTCAGGAATAATTAGTCAAAAATATGCTAATGAATCAACCATTTCATTTATGGTGGACTCTCAAAAGCATAGAGGGCCTGATTATAGTAATTCTTTTATAGACAATAAGGTTGCTATAGGGCATAATAGGCTAATGATTATTGATTGCTCCGAGAAAGCACATCAGCCAATGTTTAATAAAAATCGAACCATATCTATTGTATTTAATGGTGAAATTTATAATTTTAAAGAGTTACAAAAGAAGTATTTTTCTAATGATTTAAGCTCTTTTAAAACTAATTCAGACACTGAAATTGTTTTAAAAATGTACCAAAAATTTGGTATCAACTGTGTAGAAAAATTAAATGGCATGTTTGCTTTTGCAATCTATGATTTAAAAAATAAAAAAATTCATTTATGTAGAGATAGATTTGGAATTAAACCTTTGTTTTATTACCAAGACGCAAATTCCTTTATTTTTTCATCGGAAATTAAAGGTATTTTGGCCAGTAATCTTGTTCCAAAGAAAATTAATAAAAATGGAATAAGTGAATTTTTATTTTATGGAAATACTTTGGGTGAGACAACCCTATATAATGGTATTAAAAAACTAAAATCAGGCTATCTTCTCGAATTAGACATAGATACAGAACAATTTCAGTTAAAAAAGTATTATGATATTTCTTATGTTAAAAAAACAGAATTTGATTCTCAAAAATTATTTTCACTGTTTAAAACAAGCTTAGAAAGACAAACGATTAGCGATGTAGATATAGGTATTTTCTTAAGCGGTGGTATAGATTCTTCTATTATTGCTTATATGTCAAAGTATATTGGTAAGGATATCACTTGTTTTACAGCTCAATTTGGTGATTCTAACAAAGAAGATGTTTTATTTTCAAAGAAAATTGCTAAAGAAATGAATGTGAATCATTCAATTTTTAAAATTCAAGACTTTAACGTTGATCAAACTTTTGAAAAAATGATATATCATCATGATTCTCCATTTTCTGATGCAGCAAATATACCGCTATATTTAATGACAAAAAATTTACCTGATAATATCAAAGTTGTCTTACAGGGAGACGGTGGTGATGAAATCTTTGGAGGATATAATAGATATAGAATTGTTAAATATATGTATATCTTAAAACATATTTTTAATATAGGTTCACCATTTTCAAAAAGATTTAAGAGGTTCAGTAATGCTTTAAATAAAAAAAATGATTTCGAAAAATTTGCATACCTACTATGTGAAGATAAAAATCCAGATTTGAACTACAAATTTATGAATAATAATTTTTTTAAAGATGAAAGTTTCACTCAAAACGCAATTTTGAGATATCAAGAAGCATTTAATTCATTACCAAATACTCTATCAACACTTGATAAATTATTTTATATTGATTCAAAAATAATTTTACCTGACATCTTTTTTGAAAAAGTTGATAGGTCTACAATGGCTAACGGTATTGAAATAAGAGTGCCTTTCCTAGATAATGATATATTTGATTATGTTTCGGGAATTGACTCTAATGAAAAAATAAAACTTTTTAATTCAAAACTATTTTTAAAAAAAACATTTGAAAAAAAAATAAATACTAAAATTTTTAATTCAAAAAAAAGAGGTTTCGGTGTTCCATATAAAAAATGGCTTGGCAATGAATTGAAAGAAAGATTTATAGATACAGTCCTTACATCATCCAGAATGTCTAATATTTATAATGTTAAAGAAATAGAAAAAATTTACAACGAGCATTGTTCAGGAAACTCAGATCATGGTTTCCTATTATATAAGCTATTGACTTTTGCAACCTGGTTTGAATTAAATAATTTTGAGATTTAGAAATTAATTTTAGTTAATATTTGATCGCTTGCATTTAGTTTTATCTCAGCAATATTAATTTTTTCCTTTCTCATATAATATTCAGATTTCCATCCCTCTTTAATTTTAATTTCTTTACTAAATTTTATGGATATATCATTGTTAATAACTTCCTTGCTTTTGAAAGTCCAATCTGAATTATTAATATTATTTAATCTAAATCTTAAAAATCCATTATTAAAATTATTATTAAATTTATCAACAATAATGATTTCGTTGTTAAAAGTCTCAATTTTTCTTGAATGCTTAATTTTTCTATAATCTATTACGTAACAAGAAATTAGATTATTTTTAGAGCTGAATTGATATGTCAAATCATTTGCTTTTAACCAATCCATATACAAAAAATTACTAAATTTTCTCATGTGATCTTTCCCATCAAATTCAGCTAAATTATGACCACTTGATCCTCTAAAGTTATTTTTTTCGATTTTTTCATTGTATGAAAAAGTGCCTGCATCACACATAATATTTTTACCTTTTATATTTAAGTCAAAATGAAGGCTATCTGCTTGAGATGGACGATATTTAAATGAAGGAAATTTGAAATATAGAGAATAATCTTTATTTCTCAATATTGCTATACCACTATTTTTATAAATTTTGCTTTTTGTCCTTCTATTTTTTTTTGGAGCAATTTGAACATCCATCCACAAACTTTTTGCATCATTATATTGATTATTTTTATATAACGATTCATTCATAAAAAGATGAGATGCAAATTGTATAGATGGTCTAAAATCTCTATAATCACTAGAATCTAAAGGTATTAACTTTGCCCCGTCATTATTTCCAATGTTTGGACAAAAACCATTTTCTTTATTTGTAAAATTATATAGGAATTTTATCCCCTTCCTTGCTTTTTTGTCCATTTCTTCGTTAAAAATATTTTCATTAAACATTTTTGATACTACTTTTGTCATAGAAATACCATCAAGCATTACTCTATGATAGTTCATTGAATATTGGCTAAAACCTCCATCATTAAAGATTAATTTCTGCATTCTATCTTCAAGAATACTTTTCCCCTTATTGATATATTTAGAATTATTTATTCCGTTATTTTTAAGAATTATACCCCCACAAATAAGTCCAGCTGCTTCAATTAAACCATGATTATTATCTTGCGCTACACCGTAATCAATTGTATTAAATATTTTTTCTAAATGAATTTTGATTAGTTTTTTAAAATCATTATTAATGTTTTTTTGATTATTTAATATTATAGAAACGCAAATTAAATTAAGCAGACGAATCGATGTTTCTTGTGCACAAATCCAGTTCATTCCTCTATAGGGTTGATTTAATTCAAACCAATTCTGAATCCAACTATTAAGTTTTTTTAAATATTTTTTTTCACCCTTACTAACTCTTTGTGCAAAGTAAATTGCCCAATCAAATCTTGATAGTTCCCAAATATTTTTTATGTCTATTATATCTTGAATATTGATTTTGTTCCAATAAGTATCTTTATTCTCATATTTTTTGTCTAGTATATAATCGTTATTCCATATTGGATATTTTTTGGTATTTGTATCATTAATGTTATATCCATACATAGAAATATGTTCTTCCCATAAATTTGAAACTGACATATCAAATTTCAGATTGGAGTTATCATTAAAAAAATTACCAAGTTTAATTTTTATACTTTTATTAGTTACGGGATTTATTCCATAAGCAATTTTTATTTTATATTTAAAAAGCTTAATCAAACTCAATGGCCCTAATTTGAGCAAAGTGCAAAGTTTGGGATATAGATTAAGCTTTGGAAGCATAAATTGAGAATTTACTTACTTCATAAATTTCGTTGAATGGAATCGGTGAAGGATACCCTTTTTTTATTGAATTTATAAATGCATCTAAACATTTTTTTTGTCCCTTATCTTGAGAAAATAATTTTTTGCTTCTAAAGTTTTTCCATCCATACCCATAAAGTGCTTTAAAATTGTCTAAATGTAAGATTTTTTCCTCACAAAAAATCTTAATATCTTCTTTTGGATATAATTTGCTACCATTTGAAAAATAATTAATACAACCAATGGATCCGTCTTCAAATTTTAAATTAATAATGGCAGTATCTTTGTTATGATTATCCAAAAAAGTGCTATCAAGACTAACTATTTTTTTGCCACATAAAAATCTCATTAAATCTATATGATGACACGCTTCTCCAAGAATTCTACCACCACCAATTTTTTTATCATTTACCCAATGATCTTCAGGAATATATCCGCTATTGAATGTAAAAATAAAACTTTTAGGTGAACTGCAACTTTCGAGCAGTTCTTTTGATTTACTTGTTAAGCTTGAAAATCTTCTATTAAAACCTAGCATAATTTTACTATCATATTTTTCATAATTTTTTTTGATTTCATCTAACTCTTTCATTGTAAGAGCGAGGGGTTTTTCACAAAAAACATTTTTATTTTTGGTAATACATTTATTTACCATATCCGAATGTAGGTTATGTCTTGTAGTAATAAAATATGTATTAGCTAAAGAGTTATTTAAAGTCTTTTCAAAACTGGTAGAAGAATTAGTAAAACCGTATTTTTTACTAAAAATACTTCCACTTAAACCTTCTCTAGAAATAATTGTATCAAGATTTAAATCCATTTTCTTTAATTTTGGGATTATATTTCTTTGTGCATAATTCCCAGAACCCACTACTGTTATAATTGGATTTAATTTATCAAACTGATTCTTATTAAATTCAATTATATTTTTATTTTTAACCTTTTCTTCAACTCCATATAACATAAGAATGCTAATTAGATTTTTTGATTTTAAAAGTGAATCATAAGCTATTTCAGCATCAGAAAAATTATATTTTTCAGTCAACAAGTCATCTACTATAATTTTTTTCTGACTCATTAAATTTAAAACAGCATCAAAATTTCTTTTTTCAGTCCATCTAACATATGCTTCAGGATAGTCCACACCATTTTGCTCATAATTATTATCATATCTTCCTGGACCATATGAGCATGATACTTGAAAACTAATTTCTTTCTCGTATAAATCTGCTCTATCAAAGTGTATATCTGCAACCCCAACCAATACAATTTTACCTCTTTTGCGGGTGATTTTTGAAGATAAAGTTATTGGATCACTTGATTTACTTGAAGCTGTGATGATTGTTTTATCGACACCTAGATTATTTGTATTATTATTTACAAAATTTTCAACTGATTCATTTTTACTTAAATCAAAAACTTGAGCTCCGTATTTCTCTGCCAGTTTTAATCTTGATTCATCAATATCTAGTGCAATAACATGACAACCATTTGCCTTTAAAATTTGAATTGTAAGCAAGCCAATTAAACCTGTACCAACTACAGCTACTGTTTCCCCTAATGTTACATTGCTTAATCTGATTCCATGAAGAGCAATACTACCAATAATTGTAAATGAAGCAGTTTCATTGGATACATTATCAGGAATTTTTGAGCAAAGATTTTGTGTTGTTGATATAATTTCTGCATGAGAAGCATTAGAGACTACTCTATCACCAATTTTCAAATTGTTAATATTAGACCCTAAGTCAATTATAGTTCCAACATTGGAATAACCTAAAGATATGGGAGTGCTAAGCTTATAATTAACTGCTTCTAATGTAGGAATAATTCCATCTGTTTTGACTTTAGCTATAACATCTTTAACTCTGCTTTTTTCTTTAAGAACTTTATTTAAAAAATTAGATTTTCCGAAATCTAATAACATTCTTTCAGTTCCAGATGATATTAAGCTAGATTTTGATTGTACAAGAATTTCATTTTCATTGATTGTAGGGGAGGGGCATTCTAATAGCTCAATTTTACCATCATTTATATATTGTATAAGTTTTTTCATTATTTAAATTTATCAATCCATAAGTTAATGCACATTACTGCAAATATACTATATGAACCATCAACATTTCCTTTGTTATCTTCGTTTATAAGATTCATAATTTTTTGCGAATCGAATATACCATGTTTTTTAATCAGACTCGTCGAAAGAAGCTCATTTTTCATTTCCAATAACTCATTAGATAACCATTCTCTTAAAGGTGCACCAAAGCCAGTTTTTGGTCTATTAATTATGCTATTTGGTATATATTCTTTCATAGATTCTTTCAAAATCCATTTATTTGATAATTTTTTTTGGAATAAATTATGAGGCACTTGAAGCGAAAATTCAACTAAATCATGATCTAAATAAGGTACTCTGATTTCAACCCCATGTGCCATTCCCATTTTATCTGTATAATTTAAGTTGTGATCAGTTAAAAAATGATTGCGTTCAATATGCAGCATTTTATCTAATTGAGATACATTATCTGAAAGCGAATTAATAGATGAATAAATTTGACTGTCAAATTTTGTAGATTTATCAATAAATAAATTGCTAACATTATTCTTGCCCAACCAATTGAAATAATTTATAATTTTTTCATTATCAGTATTTGCAATATTTTCTAAATATTTTTTAATTCTTCTTTGAGTGGGATTGCGAGCATCTAAAAATTTAGATTGCTTTGATAGAAGATTTCTCAACTGTTTGGGTAGAAAATTTATTTTACCATCAACTTTGATTGCAGTGTGTCTTCTATATCCAGTGAATAGATCATCTGCACCAGTACCACCTAATAATACTTTAATACCCATTTCTTTGGATAGTTTTGCAATGTGATATGTATTTAAACATGCTGGGTCTGCATTGGGTTCATCTAAATGATAAATCATTTTTTCGATGTCATCAACAATGTTATTCTTTTCATTAACTATATGAAGATTTGCATCTAAGTATTCCGCCATAATTTGAGCATATTCATAATCATTAGTAAATCCATCCTTAGACTTTTCATTTAGCTGCGAGTCATAAGTTGTAAAACAGTCAAGTTTTTCATTCAATATTTTTTTTGAAATAGATGTTATGGCTGAAGAGTCTACTCCTCCCGAAAGAAAAAATCCTACAGGCACATCTGAAATAAGCTGTCTTTTTACTGCCAATTCTACTTTTTCTTTACATTCCGTGATTAAATTTTGCGTATTATTATTTAATTTTTTTACAGATGGAGAAAATGTTTTATAGTTAATTTTTTTTATCGCTTTATTTTTATCAATAATAATTCCCCAACCTGGAAGAACTTTATGAATATCCGAAACTATAGTTTCCTCTCCAGGGGACCACATATATTTTATGTGACACTTTGCTGAATTAACATTAATATTTTTTTTAGAAAGATTGCTGGTAAGTAAAGTTTTCATCTCACTTGAAAAAGCAAAATTTTTGTTTTCAGAAATATAGTATAGGGGTTTTACTCCAAGAGGATCTCTAAAAACATACATTTTTTCGGCATCGTTATCCCATATAGCAAATGCGAAAATTCCATTTAAATTTTCAACAATTTTTACGCCATGTCGAGCAAAAGATTCGAGAATAATTTCAGTATCTGAAGAACCTCTAGGATTGAAATCATTCTTTAGAAATTTTTCTTTAATATATTCTGTATTATATAATTCTCCATTATAAACGATTGTATATCTTCTATTTTTAGATACCATTGGCTGAGAGCCAGTATTACTTAAATCTCTAATTGCTAATCTTGTATGAATTAAAAGGCTATTTTTATCTTCCCAATGAATTAAACCGTCACTGTCGGGACCCCTATGCTTTATTGTACTAATGCCACAAGACTTAATTCTATTAAGCTTTTCTTTATCATTCCCGTAAAATCCTGCAATGCCACACATATTATTTAAATTATATCCATAAATTTTCTTTTTGCATTTTCAATATTAAATCTTTCCAAAAGGTCATCGTAACCTTTTTTTGCTAATTTTTTTCTTAAATGGAAATCTTGAGACTTAACAATCATTTTCTTTAACATATTCACATCTTTTCTATGAAATAGCAAACCATTTTTTTTGTGTTTGATGATATCAGGTATTGAGGTAGTATCAGATGCAATAATACATAATTTGTGCTGCATAGCTTCTAACAAAACATTTGGAAAACCCTCTGAATGTGATGGGAATAAAAATACGTCTCCAGAATCCATTATTTTTGTCTTATTTAATTTATCAACCCATCCTTCTAAAATAATATTTTTTTGATTTAAATATTTAATCTTGTCTTTAATTTTTAAAAAATCTTTACCATCACCGCAAATTTGGAAAAGAAAATCTTCGCTTTTAAATTCTTTAAGAGCATCTAATAAATCAAAAATACCCTTTTCTTTAGTAATCCATCCAAGATATATAAATTTTAGCGGTTTTTTATCTGCAATAATTTTTTTATTATTTTTGGCATCGATCCAATTATTAATTACAATTAGTTTTTCACCTCTTATTCCAAATTTTATTAGTTCTTTTTTCCAAAATTGACTTTGGCAGATTATATACCTAGAACAATAAGCAACTATCAACAGATAGATTTTTTTAAAATTAGAATTATTTAATTCATCCAGAAAATATCCTGATCTTGGACAAAATAAAACTTTTTTCATCATGATTTTCCCAATTATTGCCATTAATCCTTTTTCAATGAAGCTTAAACCATCAGCTGAAAAAATTATAATAGATTTTGACTTAGGTGCTAAAATAATAAATTGGCAAATTCTTTTTATAGCATTAACAGTTCTAACAAAAATATTAGGCGGAGGAATACTAATCATTGTAGAATCAATTTTTGAAATTTTAAATTCATTTTTTAATGCTTCGTAAAGTAATATTGAGGCGGTATTTTGCCCCCCCTTTACGTTCAGAGAATTTGAGAAAGAGCCAACAAATAGAATTTTTTTCAATTTAATTTTATTAATTAATGATTATTAAACTAATATAATATACTTTTAATTAATAATTATGCTTAAAGAAAATAATAATTCATCAAAAAAAATCGTTCATATAGTTGGCGCTAGACCTAATTTTGTAAAAGCATTTCCATTGATAAAGCACTTAAATGACACCTCAGATATTTCTCAAATACTCATACATACTGGGCAGCACTATGATTATGAAATGTCACAATCATTTTTTGACACTTTCAATATACAAGAACCAAACTATTTTTTAGATATAGGAAGCTTAGATCCAATTATTCAGATTGGTAAAATCATAGAAAAAATGTACCCAATTCTTGCTAAAGAAAAACCTAATTTAGTTGTTGTTTATGGTGATGTAAATTCCACTGTTGGTGCTACAGTTATTTCAAAAAGAATGGATATTGACGTGGTTCATGTCGAGGCTGGTTTGCGATCTTTTGATATGGATATGCCAGAAGAGATTAATAGGTTGATAGTAGACAAATTATCTGATTTACTTTTAATACACTCTGAATCTGCAAAAATTAATTTAGCAAAGGAAGGAATAAACCCTCAAAAAATCAAGTTTGTTGGTAATATCATGATTGATAGTTTGGTAATGATGAAAAAGAAAATCAACAAATCAATTTTACAAAAATACCAATTAGAAGAAAAAAACTATTGTTTACTCACAATGCATAGACCTTCTAATGTTGATCATGTAACAAGCAGAAAATTAAATTTAAATTTTATAAATCAGTTATCAAAAAAAATAAAAATTATTTGTCCTGTTCATCATAGAATGAAAGACATGATTTCTAAGTTAGATAATAAGAATTTCATTGGGATTGATCCTTTAAACTATATTGATTTTCTTAGTTTACAAAATTATGCAAAGTTTGTAATTACTGATTCAGGTGGAGTTCAGGAAGAAACCTCTTTTTTAAATGTTCCATGTTTTACTTTAAGAGAAAATACAGAGAGACCTGTAACAATTGATTTAGGAACTAATGAATTAATTGGGCCAAACTATAATGAATTTGAAGAAAAATTAAGCTTGTCTTTAAATCGTTTTGATGCTAATAAATCTCCGAAGATACCATTTTGGGACGGTAATACATCAGAAAGAATTAGAAAAGAATTATTATTATATCTAGATATAAAGAAATGAAAATAGCTTATATCCACGATTATTTCACATCTCCAGAAGGTTCTTCTGGTACAAGATCCTATGAATTTGCCAAACGTCTTTCTGAATTTAATCATGATGTATCAATAATATGTACTAATCATGATAGATTTTTTCACAAAAAAGAATCTTTTAATAATGGACAAAGAAAATTTGAAATAGATGGAATTAATGTAATTCAGTTCAACGTGCCTTATTCAAATAAATTTAGTTCCAATAAACGAATGTTAGCATTTTTAAAACAATCATTTTATTCCATTAGATATCTTTTGAAAAACGATTTTGACATTATATATGCAACCTCACCTCCAATTTCATCAGGTCTTACAGCGCTTATTTATAAATTTTTTAAAGGTAAAAAGGTTATTTTTGAAATAAGAGATTCATGGCCTGAGGTTCCTATTAAACTTAAAGTATTGACAAATCCCTTTATAATTTTCTTTAGTAAATTCTTGGAAAAGTTAATTTATAAATTTTCCTCTGGATTTGTTGTTTTATCACCTGGAGCAAAAGAGAGAATTCGTAATTTAGGATTTAAAAATAAACCAATTATTTTAATACCAAATGGCTGTGACACAGACTATTTAAAACCGTTATCTTTTAAAAATACTAATTCTATAAATGCTGTTTACTTTGGAGCGCACGGTTATGCAAATGGGTTAGATTACCTAGTAGATTTTTCAAAATGGTTAAATAAAAATGAAGTTAATAAAAAAAATAATATCAATATTCATCTTATTGGAGATGGAATGCTAAAAAAACAACTTGTAAAAAAAGTTAAAGATAGTAATACAAGAAATATTATTTTTCATGATCCCGTACCTAAAAAACATCTTTCTAAATTTTTAAAAAAAATAAATGCAAACGTTGGACTTCAAATATTAAGAAATGAAGAAGTATTCTATTTTGGGACTTCACCAAATAAATTTTTTGATTATTTATCTTTTGGGTTACCGGTAATAAATAATTATCAGGGATGGATTGCAAATATGATTACTGAAAATGAATTAGGTTTTGTTGTAAAATATAATTCTTATGATCAACTATTAGATGCTTTTAAGGAATTAAAAGATATTAATGTCCATACTAAATTGTCAAAAAATGCAAAAATTTTTGGCGAAAAACATTTCTCAAGAGAATATCTTTTTAAAAAACTTCGGGTATTTATAGAAAATATTTAAAACAATGTATTTTTTCTTCAAAAACTTAATGGACAGAATAATTGCTTTTTTTTGCTTATTAATTTTAAGCCCAATATTAATTTTAACAGGAATATTTCTTTACTTTTTGTATGGCAGTCCAATCATTTTTATTCAAGAGAGACTTGGTAAGAATAAAAAGATTTTTAAAATATATAAGTTTAGATCAATGAAATTAACCAAAAACGATGAGTATAAAGAATTCCCCGATTCTGATAGGTTAACCTCTTTTTATATATTTATTAGAAGATTTAAAATTGATGAATTACCTCAATTATTTAATATTCTTAACGGAAGCATGTCATTTGTTGGCCCTCGACCATGGATGCCTGAGGTAATGGAAAAATTTACTATTACAAATGAAGATCGTTTTAATGTTAAACCTGGATTAACTGGATTGGCTCAAATTAATGGTAATACCCATCTTTCATTTCAAGAAAGACTTAAATTTGATAATAGATATATTAGGAAAATTTCTTTACCTTTAGATATAAGAATAATTTTTTCCACAATTTTTATAGTATTTTTTGGAGAAAAATGGGGTTTAAAAAAATGAAAGTTGCGCTTATTGGTGGAGTAAATTCAAGTTATACATGTCTTAAAAAATTGAATCAACATAAACTAGATATTGTTAAGGTTTATGGTTATAAGCCTAAAAATTTAGAAAATGTAAGCTCATATAAAGATTTAAAACCGTTTTGCGTTAAAGAAAAAATTAAATTCAAGTATTTTGAAAAAATAAATGATTTTTCAAAAGAAATTCAAGTTTTGGATATAGACATCTTATTTGTTGTTGGTATTTCTCAGCTAGTTAATGAGGCGATTATTAATTCAGCCAAAATTGGCTCTATTGGTTTCCATCCAACTAGATTGCCAAAGGGTAGAGGCAGAGCTCCAATAGCATGGCTAGTTAATGATCTACAAGATGGTGCAGCAACTTTTTTTATTTTAGAGGAAGTTGCTGACGCAGGAGGTATACTTCATCAAGAAAATTTTACTGTAAATAAAAATGATACAGCAAAAGAGGTTGAGAAAAACTTAATTGATGCAATGGAAATCGCTTTAGACAAACTTCTTCCAAAACTTATAAAAGGATGGTGGAATCCAAAGATACAAAATGAATTAAGTAAGTCTGAGTATGGTGCCAGAAAACCAAATGATGGATTAATATTATGGAATGAATCTGCTGCCTCTATTGAGAGATTAGTAAAAGCTGCTGCATATCCTCATCCAGGAGCTTTTACATTTTTTGGCTCAAAAAAAGTTAAAATAAACAATGCATGGATTGAAGAAAAAATTAATATAAAAGGAATTAATGGCCGAGTATTAAAATTAAAGGGTAATACATGTTTAGTTCAAACATCAAATGGAATCATTTGGATTGAAGTTGAAGATTTTAAGTTATATAAAATTAGAGTTGGATCACTTTTAGGATATAAGACAGATTTAGAAATTTTTAGAATTAAAGAAGAATTAAATAAATTAAAAAAAATAATAAATAAAGAAAATTGATGAAAAATATTTTAGTAATAGCACCACATGCAGATGATGAAGTTTTGGGTTGTGGTGGCACGATATATAAGCATTATTTAGCAAAGGACAATGTTTATGTTGCTATAATGACAGACGCTTCTAAGGGTGCACCTGAACTTTTTTCAGATGAAGAAATTGATAAAATTCGTAATGAAGCTCTAAAAGCACACAAAATCTTAGGTGTAACCAAAACAATTTTTTTTGATCTTCCTGCACCAAAATTAAATCAATATCCAATATATAAAATTGCTGATAAGATTAGATTATTAATTAACAAATATAGAATTGATACTATTTATATACCTCATAGAGGGGATTTACATAAAGATCATGAATCAGTTTATGATGCATCTCTTGTTGCTGCAAAACCTTTGCCAACTCAAAGTGTTAAAAAAATATTTGTGTATGAAACTCTTTCAGAAACTGATTGGGGTGATACAGTTAGTTCTAATGTTTTTGTACCAAGATTTTTTAATGTAATTAAAAAATCTGTTCTAAATAAAAAAATAGCAGCGATGAAGTGTTTTAAAAGTCAATTAAAAGATCCCCCCAATTCTAGATCTTTAGAAAATTTAAAAAATCTTGCATCAGTAAGAGGATCAACTGTTGGTAATAATTATGCAGAATCTTTTGATATTGTAAGAATTTTAAAAAAATAAAGGAAAAATTTAATGAAAGTAATTAAGCCAGAAATTGATAGATTTAAGAATTGGAAAATGCCTTCAATGACACATGGAAAACCTACAGAATATGGGTGGATAGTACACCACCCAGAAAATTTAAAATTGGGTAGATTTACAGATATAGGAGCATTTACTTATTTGAATGCATTATACGATATTGAAATTGACGAATATGCTCAGTTTGGCTCTCATTGCTCAATATACTCATACTCCTCAATTGATGAAAAAAAAGGGAAAGTAATTATTGGGTATAATGCGAGAATTGGTTCCCATACAACTATTATGCCAGGTATAACGATTGGTGAGAACGCAATAATCGGTGCAAATAGTTTTGTTACTAAAGATGTACCCAAAAATACATTTTTTGCTGGTTGTCCAGCAAAATTGATTAAGGATTTATATGAATAGTTGGCCACATTTTTCTAATGAAGAGATTCAAAAGTCTTC
>CEUA01234547.1_pt1 | contig 20769 bp, 13 predicted proteins | sample 361541 | NCBI WGS metagenome assembly CEUA01 (sample SAMEA2623079, study PRJEB7988) | marine metagenome | isolation source: saline water (ENVO:00002010), including
TCGTAGATACTAGGTTTAATCAAGTTTTTTCAGAAACTGCTTCTTCAGAAATGGGGTTAGCAGCTAATCATTGGTGTTTATTTAGTGAACTTGGTAATAATCCAAATGATGGTTTGATTGACCAAAGACCAGGGTTTGTAAATAAAATAAAATTCCAAGTTGATACAGCAAATGGAAACACTACTACACAAGGTAGTTTTGAGGCTATATCAAATATTAAAACTCATGGATACTTTCAGCAATTAGGTGATGAAATGATACTTGGAGATGGCAGTACTGTAGGTGATAGAACTATAAAATACACAAATTCAGCTGGTTCTGTTTATTCTGGTATAGATAGAACTGATGCTGCATTTTGTATTACTAATGGTTCATTTCCTACAGATGTTAATGATCATCATTTTAAAATATATAGTGATGGAACTGCAAGGTTTAAAAACAATGTTACTTTTGCAACTACTGCAAGTTGTACTGGATTATTAACAGCTGGTTCTTTAGCAATAGATGATTTAAGAATGAATAGCCGAACTATAAGTACAGTAGCAGGTGATGGTGATAACAATCATTCTTTAACTATATCAACTGGTGGTCCTATAGATGATATCATACTAGACACTCAAAGTAGTGTTTTTGTTACTATCGGTAATGCAGATTTATTTAAAGTAATGAGACAGGCAGATGATGCTAATGTATTTTCTGTTTCTCAAGCTGGGGTGATTACATTAGTTAATGGTGAAACTATAGATAATACAACAGATAATCAAGTTCAGATTACATCAGCAAACTTAAAGTTAGGAACAGATGGGGACACGGTTCTTCAAGACAATGCAATGAATGTAGATGGAGATTGGATATTTACAGGGACAGGGGATGTGACTATTACATCTGCAGCTACAAAAGATATAGCTATAGCAGCAATAGGAACTGGTGAAATACAATTATCTTCTGCTGAACAAATTAGAATAGATGGAACTACAGTTTTAGGAGATGCTGGATATGTAACTATAACAGATAATGAAATAGATGTATCAAGTGGAGATTTAACAATAGATGTAGCAGGTGATATAGTTATAGATGCAGATGGTGATAATATAGATTTTAAAACAGGTGGGAATACAGTAAGCAAAGGTGTTTATACAGCAGTTGCAAATTCCTGGTATTGGTATGAAAATAATGCAGGCGGTGAAGATAGTTTAAATTTAGAAGTTAAAGCTAATGGAGAATCAACTTTTACAACAAAAGATGTAGCAGGTTTTCAAGCACATTTAAATATGATAGCAGATGGTAATGTTAATATAAATGGACTAGAAGTTGATGTAACTTCAACAAATAATATAGGTATAACTACACCTAAAGAATTAATTATAGATGTTGGATCGAGTTCTGGAGGTATAACCATCGATGCATCATTGGGTATTAAATTTAATAATGCGGCTGGTTTTACAAGAACTACTACTAATTTTAATGCTACATTATCAACTGTCAATTTTAAAAACGGAAATAAAAGTGCTATTACATTAACTAATAATATTACAGGTAATTTAAAAATGCAGTTTCCAAATTTCTCTGGCAATTTTACATTGATAGTTAAACAGGACGGAACAGGTAGTAGAACTATTGCTAATTGGAAATCGTTAGATCAAGCAGATGCAAATGAAACCGCAGTAGTATGGGCTGGTGGTTCAGCTCCTGTGTTGACAACCACAGCTAGTAAATTAGATATAGTTAGTTTTTATTGGGATAATGACAGTCATATAGCATATGGAGTAATAACAAAGAATTTTTAATGAATAGTATAGAGCAAGAAAATATTAACAGTTATTTTGATGGTAATTCAGAAGGAAAAACCATGGAAGATTATTTTAAAGAGATTCAAATAGTAATAGGTGGAGCTATGAGTATAGATGAACTGAAAAATGCTATGAAGCAATCTTATCCAGACGAAACAGATTGGAGCTTTTAAATGGCTGTAACTCAATATGCAACTGCTTTTACAGGTGTTGCTAGTACTACATTTAATATATCTTTAAATTCTACTGCTATTGCAGATGCTAATACAGAGGCTGATGTTACCAATGGTAGGCTTTATGTAGCCTTATTGCATGAAAATGATTTTGAGTTTAATGAATCTTTATTTGAAAATGTCGAAACTTCAAGTGGTGCAATTGGAGATATAGATGGTGGAAGGTTTTATGCTACTGAAGAATCAGGAACATCTAATGACCCAGCTTTAACTATTGGACATACAGATGGAAGTTCTACTACTGTATATGCTGAAGGAAGTGGTACTGATGATGATTGTTATATTATATCATCTGGAACAGGAGATGATAGTGGTGGAGCTGCTAGGAATGCAACTACTGGAACTGGTAACAATGTTAGCTTGACTAATATTTGGGCTGCACATGCTAAAATTCAGTTTGGAGGATGGCTTAATACTAGACAAATTTACAGAAGTTTTTTAGCATTTGATGTTACTGGGAGTTCTGCTAAGACAATAAATTCATTGTCCTTAAAATTAGTATCAATGGCAGATGTAACAGGGTTTACTGCATCGGCATGGCACTCAAGAAAAGTATATGTCTGTAAGACAACTTTAAGTCCAGGAGATGATGTTAATTCAAATGCAAATTTTAATTCCTTAGATGGTTGGGCTTCTAGTGGGACATATGAGGCAGCCGCCCCCGTTGCATCTGATGATGCTATTTTCTTTGGAACAAGTTTTTAATTAGGTGACTACTTTGCAAAAGTATGTTATCATGGAGTATGTTATGTGCAATTTTACAACAAGAATACCGATGCTTGGGTAATGTTAATAAATAAGGAATAGACATGAAGACAGATGAAACTTTAGAAAATCTTAAAAAACAGCTTAAACAAGTAGAGGTTACTTATCATAAGATACAAGGTGCAATAGAAGTGCTTGAAGAATTGCAAAAAGAAGCAGAATCAGAAGATAAATCTTCTAAAAAGGAGAAGAAAAGTTGAATATAGATTCTTTAAAAACAACAGTCATAGGCACGGCAAGTGCTGGTGTTATAAGTCTTGATGTACTACCTGTAGTATTGTCTTGCATTATAGGGGTAATGACGATCGTACATTTAGTTATTAAAATAAAGAAGGAGTTAGGGAAATGAGTATTTTTTCAAAATTAGGCGATGATATAGTAAATGATGTATTTAGTGATGAGCTTCAACAAGAGATTGTTAAAGCATTGAATGATAATATAGACATTCCTTTTGTATCTGAAGCAACAGAAGAAAAAGCTTTAAATGCACTTTGGGACACAATAGAAGGTGTTCTTAAAACTGCAATAAAAAAGGCTTTATAGTGAACAAATTACTCGACAGAGTAAAAGAGCATGAGGGTTTCAGATCTAAAGTATATCAATGTACGGAAGGTTATGATACTATTGGGTACGGGTTTGCAATTAAAGACCTTATACTCGATGAAGATATAGCAGAAGAAATCCTTATGAGAAAATTACACAAGCTAATTAAAAGAGTTAGAGATAGGTTCGATTGGCTTGATGATGTTCCACAAGAAGTTCAAGGTGTACTTGTAGAGATGTCTTATCAAATGGGACTTTCTGGAGTATGTAAGTTCAAGAATGCCTTGAAGTATATGGAATTTCAAAATTGGGAGAAAGCTGCCGATGAGATGTTGATGTCCCGTTGGTATCGCCAAACTCCCAATCGTGCTAAGGAACTTAGTGATATAATAAGGAATCTTTAATGTATTGCAGTTCATGCACATCTATTTATAACAATTGGGAATCAGACTATTCGTGGAATTATCTAAAAGAGCAGTCGTAATACCTGATCAGCATTTTCCTATTCACGATCAGAAAGCCGTGAATGTAGTGCTACAAGGTATTGAAATAATTAAGCCAGACATCTTTATTAATTTAGGGGATGTAGGCGAATGGGAGAGTGTTTCAGCCTGGAAATGGAAAGGCAAGAAATGTCCTCCTTTAGAATATCAGCTACCTATTATTGATAAAGAAATAGAAGCTGTTAATAAGGGGATAGATCAATTTGACGAAGTTCTTGATAAAGTCAAATGTAAAGAAAGATATATCTGTGCAGGTAACCATGATGAATGGCTTACTTATGGTTTCTGCGAAAGATACCCTTATTTGGAGGATTATACCTTCTTAAAGGCCTGTAAATGGAAAGAGAGAGGTTATAAGTACTTAAGTTATAATGAGCCGTTAAAAATAGGAAAGTGTACATTTATACATGGAGCGTATGCAACAACTTATCACGCTAAGAAGCATTTGGAATGTTATGGTGAAAACATTGTTTATGGCCATACACACGACATTCAAAGACATACCCTTACTAAGTTGGGTGGTACGATTGGTGCTTGGTCGATGGGTTGCTTAAAAGATATGAGGCCTATGAAGAATAAATGGCTTAGAGGAAGACTGCATAATTGGAATCATGCATTCGGTATTATTGATTGGTTTAAGAATGGTGATTTTAAAGTAGAAGTTATTGAAATTGTCAAAGGTAAAACTACCCTATGGGGTGATGTTATAGAAGGATAAAATGGAGTATAATCAAAGCAATACTGGTGGTGGAGGAAGTGTAACCCAAGGTTCGTCTGGTAGGGATATCAACGAGCATTCTTCTTTGGTTGAAAATACTTTAGACGGAATGAATTCGCCTTCTTATACAGATAGAGTTACTGGTAGGAATCCAGATAATACAATGGGTGGATATAGACACACAGGCTTTGATAGAGGAAATTCTAACAATAATGAGGCTAATAATTACGGATACGGAGATAGTATGTCTGGTGGTGGAACAAAAGCTTCAGCTGCTTATTGGCAATTACCTACCAGAGATAGAAAATTTTTAAGGGACGAATTTGTTCCAAATAATGTTAACGATGTTAAAAGGTTGCAACATATATTAGGAAGAACTCCTACTGGAATAATGGATATCTTTACAAAACAAAAATATAGAGCTATGATGTCTATGGATCTGAGTAACAAAGACCATATGGATAGAGATATATACGGATATGGAAGTAAAGATAAAAATTTAAGTGTAGGTGAAATGAGAGAAATTCAAAAAAAAGCAGGTAGAAAAAGAGGAGCAATAGCTGCAGCTAAAAGACATAAAGCAGGCTGGAGAAAAGGTCCTCCTGGAGATTTTAAATATTATAATACAAAAGATGCAGCAGACAATGTTGCTTGGAAAAAAGCATGGAGATTATACAAAAATCCAAATGCAATGGATGCTTATAATGAATTAAGGGAGTCTAAATCTTCTAATCCTGGATCTGGGTGGACTTATGGCCCTAATAGTGAGAGTACAAATGAAGGAACAGATAATCAAGAGGTTACAGGAGGTCAAGATACGGCAGTGAGTCAAGATGCAGTGGCCGATAATCCTGGCAGCGTAATAGACTCTTTAGAAGAAAATCAACCAAGTTCTGGACCAAGTTCTAGCCAATCATTACTTACACAAGTATATGAAATGGAAGATTGGGGTCTTGATTTTGGTAATATGTAAAGGAGAGTAAGATGGCAGAAGGTTTAGGAGGCTTGTTAAGCCTATTAAAAGGAAAGATGACTGATGATCAAGGGTTGTTTCAAGGAGGTCATCAAGGAAGAATGTTTGGGAGAGCTAGAGATGCATGGGATAAAAATGCAGCTAGAAACATGGGTGACACTGGAAATTTAGCAGGTCAAGTTCAACCTTCAACTATGGGTTATAACAGGCCAGTTAAAGATACTAAGCCTGGTAAATTGTTTAGTCCTTCTACTTGGGGTAATCAATCTGATCCAGGTTCTCAATCGGGAGATGCTGGCTACAAACAGGCTGATTCATGGATGAAAAATTTTAATCCTCAAGATAAAAATGATGTATTAAAAATTCAGAAGATGTTTGGATTAGAAGAGGATGGTATATTTGGACCTAAAACATTAAGTGCTGTTAGGCAGTTTCAAGGAAATAGAGAAGGTGCTCCAAAAGATAAGTTTGGTCACGGTAATCAAATGCCTACAGATGCAGAACAAAAAAAACTACTATGGGAAAAAATAGGTGGAACTGCATATGCTAACAATGAAGAAGGTATGATTCCTGATAGCTGGACTGGTGGTAAACCTACAAAACAAGCCTTATTAGATCTTCCTTATAATATTGATGCAAAAGTTGGTGGTCAAAACTATGCAGACGGAAACGAAGGTTTAATTCCTGATAGTTGGACTGGTGGAGAGCCTACTATGAGCTATATAAAAAGAAAACTTGGATTTGGAGGGCAAAGCAATGCTCCTGCTTCACAAGGAAAAGTAATAGCACCTCAACACCGTCCAGGTTTTGGAAATCAAAGTATAAATTCTTTAATGGGTTGGAATGATGATGATAGTTATGCGGATGTTGGTTAATGCCTAAAAAGCTAGAAGAAATAAAAAACTTTAACAAGGGTACTATATGTAATCCAGATACAGCTGACATTCCTAATAATGCAGCTTCTCATTCTGTTAATATGGACCCTATATCTGTTAATGGTAAAATAAAAGCTAGAAAAAAAGATATAGCTGAATATAACCATAGTGGTGGAGATAATATGGTTGCAGATTCTATGGCTGTTATTAATCAAAAGCTTGATTCTAGCAAAAAAGATTTAATAATGTATGACTATAATAATGGAAGCCCTCAACTTAAACAATTTGAAGATATGGATGGAGTTGGTACTTTAAATACCTTGGATGGAAGTGTTGCTGGAACAATAAATTCCTCTCAGGTTGTTAACAATAAAGAGGCTCATATAGGTACGGGTGGTACTGGTAGTACTCCATCCAGATGGGCTGGCTATATGAATCATGAACAATTTGGTTATGCAACTAACGATATAGTTTCAAGTTCAGCAGAAATGTCTCCTACATCAAAATTTCAAAGTATGCATAAAATAGTACAAATAGGTGACTACATATTTGGTATTCGGTGGGGTGGCGAAAGAGTATATAAGTTTAATACTTTAGATAACAGTATGACAGAGTCTAATTTAAATCATACATTTGTATATACATCTGCTATTTGTGCAGGAGGTGGAACTCCAGATAAACAACATGAAGATGGTACATATTTATGGATATGGGATAAAGATGGTCATGTCGATGCAAGTGGTCATAAGCATGGTATATTGTATAAAGTCAATCTTAGCCTTCAAATTATAGCTACTCATCAGGTTAATTATGAGGGTGGTGCAGAGCATGACCCTCAGGCTTATATTATATCTACCAGTGGATCACAAGGGACTCTTGATACTGGTGTTCCAGTTGGAGATTTATGTGAAACTAGCAATAGTCTATGGATTGCATTTGACAAGGGAAATAATTTAAATTATTACAATAGGGGTTCAGCTCAGTTAGTGTCAGTTCCATTAAGTACTTTTGCAGTCAGTATTGCTGATTGGAATTTAAAGACACTATCAGATAGTTATAATGCTAACCCTATATATAAAGGAGCTCCTACTTCTGGTGATCTGCAAACCTTATGGGAATCAGGAAATGATACTTTAAAAGGATATTATACCCAAACTTCTGCATCTGAAAGTGGTGGTACTCCTGGTCAAATTACAGGAACTATAATCCATGCTTTGGTTACAATACAACCACATAGGTTATCTCTTTGCAATGCTTCTGATAGTGCTACTCAAGTGTGTTATTTTGTAGGCTCAAATAATGCTGGTAGTGGAAATGAAGGAAATCCTAATCCTTATCAGATTGTAAAATCACCTCAACATGTAGATGGTACTGATTATTATGTAGTGATGAATCAGAGAGGAAGTAATCCTCATGTTTGGATTATTGATGAGTCATGGTGTACTCACAGAAAAGATAATTCAACTCCTCATCCTGATAAAAGTTGGGCTGTAACAACTGGCGGCAGGTCTTCTACGACTGATACATTTGTTAGAAAAAATGATCAATTGTTATATGGATGCACATGGGGATTGCATTCTACTTATATTAGTGGTGGTGGAAAAAATGAGCATTATCTTAGATCTATTGCTCAAAATAAATATAATCTATGGTTAACTTATGAAGGAGATTATACAGGCGGGGGAGCAACTGACTTTGAGGGGACTAGTAAATGGAGACAGACTAAGGGACAGAGGATTTTGCAAGCTCCTTCTATTACTAAAATAAGTGACTATAATGATAAAACTTGTGGAAGTAACAATTCTAAAGATAAATTATCTAACATTCAAAGAACTTCTACTGAAAATTATAATGGAATCATGACCACTTGGTGTACTGCTTTTGATGATGACGGTTTAGTAGGAGACGGTAATGTAGGTGATGTTGGTCAATATAATTGTTCAGATTTTTACAATACTATATTTGGCTTATATATGGATTTAGAGTCAGCATCAGGTGGTGTAGATATATATGATGATGCTCATATTGGTTATAGTCCAAGATTTAAACAACAAATACAAACTCATTTTAGAAAAGTATGGATAAGATTGGGTCTTGATGCAGTTAATACACATAGTGTAGGTGGAGGAGAAGCTCTAAATTCAGGACACAGTCTTGCAACTGACAATTATGATAATTTTTATGAACCATTTTTTACACAGCCAGTAGCTTGTACAAAAGGTGGCTGGGCAGGTGCTAATGGAACTTTGCATTTATTAGAAGGTGCTTCAAATGCTTCAGGTGTTTGGGCTAAATTTACAGGCATTGCAAAACCTCCTGCTTCTACATTTACTTTAGGTAGCAGTGGAGCACCTACAAGTAAGACTACAGGTTTTTTATATCCACATCCAATGGCACTAAAACCGACTCCTATAGCTAAAAGTCCTGTAGATATATTAGTTACAGTAGCTGATACAGGTCAAGATAATGGTTTTTTAGCTTCTAAAACATATCAATATACTGCTACTTATGAATATGATGGCTATCAAGAAGGTCCTGTAACTGGAGGCAGTGGTGATTATAATCATTCTGGAACTCAAGATTTAAGAATTACTATTGGTATTAATAATTTAGATACTAATAATCAATTTATAGGTACAAGTAAAAGAATATCGGCTTTAAACTTATATAGAAGAGAGAAGCCAGATGGTGGAGAAGAAGATCAATGGAGTCAGTATAGACTAGTTCAAAGAATAGCTTTCGACACTGGCTGGGCATTGATGTTAGATCCAGATTTTAAATCGTATAGACAGATTACAATAACTGATAAATATGTAGTAGGTGCAACATATGATGTAAATGCTGGTGTTTCACAAGCAGTAAGAAGTACAAATGTTAATTACGGAATATCAACCAAGTTATATAAATCTCACTATGTAGGTCAATGTTACCATACTGCAATAGGAGATAGGTCTACATATATATATAAGTCTTTACCTGAAAAGTTTGACATGTTTGATCCCTTATTAGATTTTGTTCAACTGCCAGCAGTCCCTACAGCATTACATGCATTTGCAGGTAGAGTATATGCATTTACTGAAAATACTATGTGGAGAATAGACCCTAATACTTTAACGATAGAAGATGAATTTGAAGGTATCGGTGCAAGTAGTCAGAAATCAGTTTTCATAACTGAATATGGAATGCTTTTTGCTAATAAGAATAATATATACTTGCATGATGGAAGAAAACCAACTCCACTAGGATATGCAATTTTGCAATCTGAATATAGAGGTGCATATGGTTATCAGGAGATGGTAAGAGATAATACAATGACTTCTTCTACAATTGCTGTATCTACAGATGATAATTCATTGACCGATAGTACAAGTGGGTTTCTTTCAGCTGGTTGGAAACCAGGAGACTTTGTATCTATTTCTGGATTTACAGATTCTGGTAATAATGGAAATTTTTACATTAATAGTGTAACTGCATCTAAGATAGTATTAGGCAGTCCAACTGTAGATGTGGTTACTGAAGGTGAAGGTGACTCTGTGACTATTACTAAGATTAAAAACACTCCTATTGTTACATTTAATCCAAAAGATTTATCTTATGTTGTTATGGTAGGAAGATATGCATGGTGCTATAATATACCATCTAAAAGATGGGATATGTGGGATTCTCCTAATTTTGTATCTTGGGCGGCAGAGTCAGATTCTGAATTAAAATCGGCTATTTTAAGTTCTGGTGGTAAAATGCTAGTATCTAAAAAAACAGGTGCTACCGCTGGAGATTTAATTCATTATGCAGGTGACCCTTACAATGATTGTGCTTATGCATGGGTATCTAAAGCTTTAGATTTAGGTGAAGCTGGAAGACTTAAAAAGTTTATAGAGGTTAAAGCTCAGTATTGGGAAAAAGACCCTGACAATGTAAATACTGATGAAAAACTTACATATAAAGTAGACCCTGATGAGTTTTATGCCGCTTCAGATGGTACTGCAGTTAAAGACACAACTTATAAGAATCAGCTAAAAACTCCTGTTAATAAAAAAGGAAATATTATAATGGTACAGGTAGATGATAATGATGCTGCTGATGGTCCTAAAATGGAAATAGACAATATAAGTATAGTTTATAGACCTACTAATAGGATAAATTAAATGAAAGAATTGACGAAAAAAATATCACCTAAGTTTAATGGAAATCTTAATTCTTTGAATCAGATAGTTCAAAGAATATATGATGATATTAATGAGGTTATTAATGCTGTGAATAGATCAGAAGATTTAGGAAGAAGCTCAAGTAAAGGTAAACCAGGTGACATAAGAGTTGTTAATTTTAATTCAACTGCAAATGAAACAAGTGAATATAGATTAGAAGTTTTTACAAAAGATGGCTGGGCTAAAACTGGCTTGTCTTTAATAGACGATGAAGGAGAATAAATGAATATAGAAAAATTGAAAAATTATGCATTACATGGTCCATTTGCGAATCAAAAAATGTACAATTTTAACGATCTGTTTACAGACTTGGGTTTAAAATCCGAACCATTATCAATGGATTTTAATTATGACCCCGCTACAGTTACTTATCAGACAAATCCGTATACTGAATCAGGTATGACTAATATGGGCGATAGTGCCGCAGGTATGACTACTGATATTAACTCTACAAGAGACACTGCTGCAACTTTATCTGGATTGTCTGGTGAAGCAGCAGATCAAGCTAGATCGTTCATGGATCCTGAATCTGCTTGGTATAAAACACAAATGAGCAGAATGCGTGAAGGCTTAGCTGGTCAAAATACCATAGCACATAATCTTCAAGGAAGAAGTCTTGCAGCTAGGGGTATAAATGATGTAGGTATGAGAAATTTATTAGGAGATGTTTCTGGTAGCAGTTTAGGTGAGCAATTAAGACAAGGTCAATTTGGACTGACAGATATGGGTAATAAATTAGGTGCTACTTTTTTAAATCAAGCTATGTCAGGTTATGGTCAAGTTGGAAATTTATATAGCCAAGCTGGTAGTTTAGGGGCTCAACAAGGTAGCTTATATGGACAACAAGCACAATTAGGACAAGCTGAGTCACAAGCGGCACTTCAAGCAGCTATGGCTAATCAATCAGCAACTAATGAAGCTACTCAGTTTGACATAACAGGAAGTTATAATCAGCAATTAGCAAACAATCAATCACAAGATAATTTTATGAACAATATAATGTCAATAGGTGGCACAATAGCAGCAGCTGCATTAGCCCCTGCAACTGGAGGAGCTAGCTTATTAACATTAGCAGGCAATAATCCATTTCAAGGAAGCAACCCTGGACCATGGGCACTTCCAAACGGATAAGGAGAAAAAATGAGTATATCAATGCATCAATCAAATCCACAATTTGATTTCGGGAAAGTAACATCTCAAGCTATACAGCAACAAAGAGCTCTGAATATGGAAAATAAACTAATAGATTTAGTTAAAAAACCTATGGTGGATATGGAAATAGAAAAGTTTAATCAACAAAAAGAAAACGATAAATTTATGAAAGCTCATCTTTTAAACCAGATGGAAAGAAAGAATATTGGTTATGAGCTTGAAGAGGGTTTGTCTGACATAGAAGGTCAATGGTTTAGACCTAATGAATTAGGATGGAATCCATTTAGCTGGTTCATGGATTCAGAAAAAGACCAAAAAGAAGCTTTAACAAAAGAATATAGAGAAAAATATAAAGAACAATTTGATCCATTAAGTTTTTACAATGAATATGAAGGAAATGAACAGATTAGTTCTCCTGTAGTTCAAGCTTTGCTTAATGAAACTGTGATAGATAAGCTTACACCTAGCACAGACTTGAATCAATTACTAGGTAATATGACTACAACAGGAGGGTTTTAATATGGCAAATTATGCAAATACTAATGCTCCAGCTAACCAACATCAGATTGTTCAACAACTTGTTGATAGATGGAATTCTGGAGAATTAAATATAACAGATGAACAAGCTAATAAATTATCTCGTTTAGCAGCTGAATACGGATTTGATTTTGATTCAGAAAGTAATCCATTAGGAAAAGGATTGTTTGATTTAGTGGATACAGCTGCCTTAGGGTTTGTTCCAAATGAATGGAGGCCTACTACAGTTGGTGAAGATTATCATGGTGAAAGTTTTGGTGATAAAGTAGCTGGAGGAGCAGGCACTGTAGCAGGTCTTGCAACTGGCTTTGGTCTTATGGGTAAACTTTTTGGAGCAGGTGCTAGAGGTGCTGGAAGAGTATGGGGGGCAATGAGAGGTGGAGCATCTGGTGCAGATGATGTGATGCATGCTACATCTAAAGCTAAAGAATTAATGGCGAGAAAAAGAGCCACTGATCTAGCAACTGCAAAAACAAGTTTAAATCCTGGAAGTTATGGAGTTGGTAATCCTGTAGGCTACGGTACTGCAAATCCTATAGGTTATGCTACTTCAGGTCCTAAAGCATTAACTACTAGTAGGATTACTGACCCTTCAAGACTGTTACCAGCAAATCTTAGAAATAGACCTGAAGGATATCTTGATCCAGCTGGTCCACCTGAAGGCTTATATTGGGGATAATTAAATGTCTACATTAGAATACCAAATGAGGGTGCATAATCTCCTTAAAAGGTATCAATATAACCCTGAGTTATTTGATGAGAAGCAAGTAGATGAATTAAGAGAGATAGCTAAAAGTCAGGGTATAGGTACCAGTAAAAGAGTAAAGGTCGGAGAGGATGAGAACGGTAAAGGTGTCTGGAAACAGATGTCTATATTCGACCCTAAAGCTAGAGAAACATCTGAATTTAGGCTAAAAAGAGTAGCTAATATGCTAAATCAGGGGTTTCTTGAAGGCTTTACGACTATACCTGTTTCTGATTGGACTAATAATGCCCCTAAAAATACTTACGAATCTATAGCTCATTCCATTGGACACCTTGTAGGCTTTGCTCCAGGGATAGCTGCTGCACCTATAAAATATGTCACTGGTAAAATACTAGGTAAAGCAGCAGGAAAAAATGCTCAAAAAGTAGTAAGAGAAATGGGTGAATACTCTATTCCTATGTTAGCTGGACATAAAGCTCAAAATGTTTATGAACAAGGATTATCAAAAGCAGGTTTAGATGCAGCTGAATTTCTTAAAAAAGGTTCAAAAGCTAGAAATATAAGTTCTCAAGCTGTTCATCTTGGTGCTGCTTCTGCAGCATCTTCTGTTTGGAAAGGCCCTGAAGCAATAATGGACTCTACTATACACGGTGCAGTTGCAGGTGGAGCATTTGGTGGTATAGCTGAGTTTACTAGACTTGGTAATATAATGAAGAATGGCACTCCTAAGCAGGTTGAGAATGCCGAAAAGAACCTTAGAACAGCCGTTGGTGCTACAATGATGGGTTTACCATCAGCTGCAAATAAAGAGCCTATAGAGATGGTTATTTACAACACTCTTTTAGGTGGTTTCTTTGGAAGACAAGGTGGGCCTTCTTGGAAAATGGAAGGTGAAAAGTATATGGCTGATTTGAAATATTCAGATCCAAGTGGTCAATATACATTTAGACCTAAAGAGCATCCTGAATGGAATAAGTATACTAAAAAAGTTCATGATTATATTTTAGACGGTTCTCCTGTATCTATAAATGCAACTGCAAAGAAATTTGTATTAAGAAACTTTGACAAAGATGTTCAGGAAGTAGACTTGAATAAACTTACTCCTAAACAAGAAGTCTTAAATGATTATTTTATATATGAAGCAGGTCAAAAATTTAATACTGAAAATCCAACTAAAGAGCAAGTTGATATATTGTATAGAGAAAAAGCCCATGATATGTATATGGGTAAAAATTTTGGATATGATATTGTAGAACCTATGGGTAAAGCTGACCCGATTGAATCAAATGTAGAAGATTCAAATGATCCTGTATCTGCTCCTGCTACTAAACCTAAAACTAGAGAAAAAACACAAGCACAAAAAGAGCTAGATCAATCAGAAGTAGAAGCTGGTGTGTTTACAGTAGATAAAGATGGTGCAGTTCATTTTGGAACTCTTAATGGTGAAATGGAAGGTAAGCTTGTAGGTGAAAAAAGAATAGATAGACCTATAGAAACTATGAGTTCTGGAAATTTTGTAGAAGTTCAATATATAAGAAATCATGTAAATACTAATAAAAAAACTGGTGCAGAAATATACAAATTAGACAATCCATTACATTCTTCTATTAAAGATGGAGAAGTTGTTCCTACTACTAGTGCAGAAAACTTCTGGAGAATGGAATTTAATTTACATAAAGGTAATGCTAAGCAAGAACCTATGTATTTTTATTCAGGAATTAAAGATAAGACTGTATTGCTAGCTGCAACTTATCATTTAGATTCTACAGGTCCTAAAAGAGTAAGAGCTGAAACTTTAATTAAAGACTTAGCAAGAGGAAAAGATGGAGAAGTTGACCCTAAAGTAGAACGGGAGATTAGACAAAATTTTGAAGATAGTTATAGAATTGAAAGAGATGAATGGTTTCAAGGAAAAGCTCCTGAAGAATCTTTAAGAGAAATGCATGAAATGCAATGGGTTTCAAATGCTCTTTATAAATCTGAAGCAGAAGGTTTATACACTACTGGATCAAGAGATTTTTCTCAAATTAATAAACAATTTGGTGAAGGTTTTGCTAAAGATGTAGTTGCTTATAATAAAAGAATGCAGTTATTTAACGATAAATCGTATAAACTGAATTTAGATGGCGAATATAAATATGTAATTATGAATGATAAAATATTAAATGAATTAGGTGTAGAGATAGATAGTATTCAAGCATCTGATACAGATGGTAGTATTTTTTATAGACATGCAGTTTCAAACGAAATAAATCAAGCGGCTGAAATACCAGGATTAATAGTTAAAAAAGGAGAAATTCCTGTAGCTATGAATAAGCCTGTTATTATAGTTCCTGGAAAAAATGGTCAAGGGACTATGGTAGTCAAGTCTGCAGGTCAAGCAGCACCTGCACCATTAAGAGAATATATGAGAGCAAATGATTTGGATATGATTATAATGAGCTCTTCTGCTAAATATAGAGGAATTAGAAATGTTCACGATTTAAGCTACAATAAAGAAACTGGAGAGTATAGATCTAATTACGATCAAAACAATTCTAATCATATTCTTTCTATGAAAAAATCAGATGTTCGAATTAATTTAGGAACTAAAGAAGACCCTAAATCAGCATTTAAAAAACAAAAATTTGTTAAGCAATTATTTAGTGTTATAAATAGTGAGCAAACATCTCCTGAAATGGCTGAACATGTATTTAACACTTATTTTTTACCTCAAATACAAGGTAAGCCTGAGATTAATTCTATTGCTCAAGAATATATAAAATCTGGAACTGGAAGTTTAAGTAAAATTAATATAAATGATGTTAATGCATCACTTGCATTTAAGATAATTAACAAACCAGACCATAAATCTAGCAAGCACGAAAAAGCACTTAAAAAAAGGTTTTTAGAGCAGATGTATGAGATAGATAAGGCTGAGTCAGAAGCTCTTGCTAGAGGTGAAAATTTGGATGCAGAGCAGTCTTTTAATGATAAAGAATGGGCTATTTACAATCAAAAGAGAAAAAGAATCATTACCGAGGCTGGAATGGGTGATGGTGTTAGAACTTTATTAAAAGAAATAAGAAAAGATGAGTCTAGGAAAGTAATGAAATACTTTATAGATAGGTATGTTTACCCTAAATATGATTATTCTGCTAAAGCTTGGTTGGCTCCAAAAATGCCACACATGGATTTAAACCCAGGAGAATTTAAAGCTGATAGTAATTGGAATCCTAAAGTGCAATTTGATGGTGTTAGTACTGATTTAAGAACTTTATGGAATATTAAAAGAATAAAAGAAGGTGAAAAGCTTTCTTCTACAAGCAATAGGAAACATAAGGGTAGATATAGAGAAGCTCAAGGATTGTTAAGAAGAATTAATAAATCAAGAAAAGAAAGAGAGTTAGATCCATATGAATATATTGAAGATGTTCCAATGGAAGCTCTTGAAAATGCTTTTGAATTTACTGCTATTCGTGTACCTGCTGACAGTATCTCTGGTGTTCGTGTTCTTAAATTTACTGGATTTAGTGGTGAGAAAGGTATTAGTGTCTATACTCACGGAAAAGACAACGAATACTTAGGTGGTGCAGATAAAGATTCAGATTCAGCATTTTTTTATCAAGGGTTTGATGCAAAAACTAAAGACATGTTTAAAAAGAATCAGTATGAGTGGCAAAAAAATAACTCTAAAGATGGAGAGTATAGCCCTGCTAAAGATGAAAAGTTTAATGAAATATTCTTAGGCAAAAACTGGCAAGAAAAACAGGCTCCTTATAAAACTCCTTATTCTGTATTCTCTCCATCTATGAGAAAAATAGTAGCACGAAGTGCATCAGGTGGAAATCAAGGATTAGGTTATGGATTAGTCGGTAGGAATATAATGATAGGATGGGCAGATGTTTTGTCTAATCCTAAAAATTTAAACTCTAAGGGTGAATATGAATATGAAGTAGTTTCACCTAACGGAAAGATAAACGGAGTTATTACTTTAAAATTAAAAGAAGGCGGGCATGAAATATTAAGACAATTAGGTAGGGAAATTGTTGGTAGGAGTGCAGATGCAGCTGATTTTCCTACACAAATTCCATATTCAAAATTTAGAAATCTTATGTTTGAACAAGCTTTTGAAGGTAATGTTAAATGGACAGATCAATATATTGAGTATGCTACTCAAAGAGCTTTACATAAAGTAAACCTTGATTTTAATTATGATTTAATAGCATCTGCCTCATCTACAGCTCCATTTAAAAGAATTAAAGCAGCCATTCAGCTTGCTAATAGCAATCCAAAGCAATGGAATGAGCAAGGTCCTTCTAGCATGCCTAGAGATGTATATGAAATGATGGTAGATAGTGTTGCTGATTCAAAGCATAATTTTGGAAACATATCTCAACAAATAGTTAATCAAATTAAAAAAGATGGTGTTCATAAATATGAAATGCCAGATGCAGATGTTTTAAATAGATTGATAGATATAGCTGAATATCATGTTTCTTCAGCTAATCCTAACTTTCAAGGAGTTAAAGACCCTAAAGAATTAATTGCTAAAAAGAAAAGATGGAAAGAGCATATAAGATTAACATTAGGTGGTAAGTATTTTAACTATAGAAGACCTGAAAGAAAAGGTGATGAATCTTGGCAAATAGAACAATATTTGGATTTTATAGGAAAAGATATATACAATGTTTCAAGCATAAATAAACTAGCTGAAAAAGGTTTTGAAATACAAGAGGCTTTAATAGAAACTGGAAGAACTGATGCTAAGAATTCTAAAAAAGTTATAGAAGAGATACTAGTACCTATTCAAGATTATGCATTTGCTTTAAAAAAACAATACTACGATCAACAAAAGGTTAGAGGTGAAGAGTCTTTAAAAATTGATTTTAAAGAATTAGATGCAGCTATATTGCAATTTAAAAATAAGAAACTAGCTGATGTTGCATTAAAAAACAAAATAGACCCTAAATTGCTTGAAACTTATTTTGATTACCATTTGTTGTCTGGATATAAAAGTAGAGGTTCTTTTTATGATAAACCTCCTATGCTTTCAATACAATCTCAAGCTATAAGTGGAGAAGCTGTAAAAGGTGTTTTAGGTGAATTTAATAGAATATATAATGCAGCTGCTAATAAACAAATTTCTACTGAAAAAGCTTTTGGTGAAATAATGCAACCTATTAAAAGAACTAAAAATGTAGAAATACCTGAAGGTAAGTCGACTATTTTTGCTGAAGGTGATGTAGTATTAGATAAAGGTAGAATAAGTGGTATAGACTCTAAAAAACTAGATTCAGAAATAAAGTGGGAAAAAGGATTAGTGCTAGGTAGAAAGTCTGGTAGAGATATAGTTTATTTTGGAGAGCCTGGTACAGACTATACTTTCTCTGGTACTACTTATAAACCAGTTGAATGGACACCTGAACTTTTAAAACTTAAAAAAATTGTAGAAGAATCTACTGGAGTTGAATTTAATTCAGCACTTGTTAATAGATATAAGAAGGGTCAGAAAATAGGAAGGCATCAAGACAATGAACCTGAATTAGGTGTTGATCCTTTTATAGCATCTGTATCTTTTGGAGAAACTATTAGGTTCACGATAGACAATCCTAAAACTGGTCAAAAGATAGATATACCTCTTTCAAATAATGATTTGCTTATAATGCAAGGTAAAAGTCAAAAAGAATGGTATCATAGAATAGATGATGCTCCTCTTACTGATCAAAGAATTAATGTGACATTTAGAAGAACTAATATGCCACAAAGTCAAAAATACACTAGATTTAAACTTGATAAAGCTACTGGATCTTCTGAGACTGTTGAAAATACTATGGATATAGTTGAGCAAACAGTTACTAGTATAGTTCCTAAAACACCTTTTGACAATGTAAAAGCAAGGTCTCAAAGAGATTGGAGAGTTGAAGATTTAGGTGTAACCAAAGAAGATTTCATACAATTAGAAAAGCTTAGAAATAATTTAAAAGATAATCCTAAGTTTGCAGAAAACTTTGAAGAATGGTTTCCTTCTTGGTATAAAGATAGAATGAATGCATTTAAAGAAGTAGATGCAATGAATATGAATGATGTTAAAGCATTGAATAATTATCTTGAAGCACTTACTACACGAAGTAAAAAATTCAGAACTAAAGTTCCTGATTGGATATTTAGAGCAGACCCAAGAACTATAGATGAACATATGGCTAAATTTGATGGTCAGCTATTTAGCTCTTTTGATAATCCAGTTATACAAAGAGGTGGTGATATAAAATTTAAAGAAGTGAAAGTATTTATGAGCACTATTGGTGCTATGAAAGAATTTACTGGAAGAATACATGTAGCTGAAAATTCTCATATTGGAGAAGGTGCTATAAGAAAAGAATTAGATAAGAGTATGCCTTATAGGCAAAAGCTTAATATCAAACAAGGACAAATTGTAAACGATTTGATATTGATGAAAAGAGAGGGTTTTGATTATAAAGAATCTCAACTATATAAAGATAATGCAAATGCTAAATTTGAAGGTAAGACTTTAGAGCAGTGGGTTGAATCTAGCAATAAAGAAATGACTCAGTTTTTTAAAGGATTTGGTGATAAATGGATTTATTCTAAAGGTAAGCAAGGTAAAAATGGAAGATGGGAAAATGATAAATTTATAAAATACAAATCAGATGGAAGTATAGATATGAATCATTATTTCAAAACAGCTCTTGAGCCTTCTATAAAATCTTTTGATGTAAATATAATACCAATTGAAACTCAGCTTAGATTTGCATATGAATACAAATTAGAGCAAGATATACTTTCAGGTAAAACTAAAAGTAAAGATAGAGATAAATTAAGAAAAAGTACAAAGTTTAAAGGTGTAGGTAAAATAAATCCTGAAAGTTATTTCCCTCATATGAACTTTGGTGCAACTAAAGCAGCTGAAGCAGAAATGATGGCTTGGAAAGTAGAAAGAGTTAATAATGCTTATGATCAAGCTATATCTAGGGGTAAATCTGAAACTGAAGCAGCTGAAGCTGCAGGAATAGAAATGCTCAAATGGGATTTAGTTAAAGAGTCTGGAAGTCCACTATCTCATGGAATTGCTAAAGATGTTATAGACTCTATAGATGGTAAAGGAATTAGCTTTGAACAGTTGGCTAACAATATGGGTTTAAATAAAAGAAACCCAAATATATTAAACAGAGAGTTTGATATGCCTGGCTGGGATAAGTCTGTAGGTGTAACTGACATGTATTATGAAAATGTAGTTAGGAATCATTATAAACTTATACAAGCACATTTAGGTAATTACCAGATTGATAGAATGCTTACTAATAGAAACTTTGGTAAAGATACTGCAGATTGGGGTTTTGTAATGAAAAGATATTTAAAAGATTCATTAGGACATCAAACAACTTTTGGAGATAAAATATTTCAAGTCATGAATCCTGTTACTGGAAAAAATGAAAAAGTTAGTGATAGAATGAAAAATATATTTGAAGGTTCTTTTTATAATAAAATGTCAGATGATATGATAATTAAAGGATGGGATAAATTAGAAAAGCAATATAAGAAGCATGGTTATGAGATGCCTTTTAATAAAAATGCACCTAAAGTAACTGCTGAAAAATGGACTGTAGGTCCTGAAGGTGAAAAAGTGATTAATGAAGCATGGAAAGAACAGACTGCTGCTAGACAAGAATATCAGAGCAGAATTATCCATGAGACTGGTAGAATGGAAGCTAAATTTGAACTTATGACTTTATTGGCAAACTCTGGAACTTATGCCTCTAACATGTATG
>CEUA01196245.1_pt1 | contig 20736 bp, 22 predicted proteins | sample 361541 | NCBI WGS metagenome assembly CEUA01 (sample SAMEA2623079, study PRJEB7988) | marine metagenome | isolation source: saline water (ENVO:00002010), including
CAACATCTTGTTTTTGATGCTTCAACAGATTTGTTAATTAAATCTGCAGAATTTTATGCAGAAGATCCAAATATGGTAACTTTTGAATTGAGAAGTAGTAATGGTACTGTACTTGATGACACAACCCATTTTTTAATTCAGGGGCAACAGCAGTTGGCTCTAAATTTTGAGGTGCCAATGGGATCAGCAATGCAATTAGGTATTTCTAATGGTAATTCTGGTTTGTATAGAAATGATGATGGGGCATCATATCCATATAATATTGGTTCAATTATGAGTATTACAGGAAATAGTGCTAATGAGCCTGGCTATTATTATTTTTATTACAATATTGAGGTTGAGGTGCCTTGCGAGGATATTGTAGCTAACATATCTAATGTAGATGCTTATAATAGGAAGCTTGTAAAAATTATAGATGTTTTAGGAAGAGAGATTAACATTGTAGAGGATGTGCCACTTTTTTACATTTATGATGATGGTACAGTTAATAAAAGAATTCTTATTGACTAGATAATATATGCAAAATTTAGTTTTATCTGATTTACACGAAAAAATAGGAGGTAAGATGGTTGATTTCGCAGGATATAAAATGCCTGTGCAATACAATGAAGGTGTTATAGCTGAACACCATACTGTTAGAAGAGAGGTTGGGGTTTTTGATGTCTCCCATATGGGAGAGATTTTTATTTCTGGAGAGAATTCTCTAGAATTTCTACAATATATTACTAGTAATGATGTGAGTAGGTTGACCCCAGGCTCTGTACAATACAGTTATCTTCCAAATTCTACAGGTGGTATAGTTGATGATTTTTTGTTGTATATGCTTGCAGATAGCAGTTATTTATTAGTGGTTAATGCGGTGAATTTGCAGAAAGATCTTGATTGGATTAATAAACATAATATATTTGATTGTATTATTGATGATCAATCACATAATTATTCTTTACTAGCTGTGCAAGGCCCTAAATCAATTAAGTTATTACAGGAGCTTACTAATATAGATTTATCACAATTAGAATATTATAAATTTCTTATTGGTAATATTGCTGATATAGATGATGTTATATTATCTCGTACTGGATATACAGGTGAGATTGGTTTTGAGTTGTATGTTAAAAATCAAGATGTCTGTAAGCTTTGGGAGGCTCTCTTTAGTACTTCTATTGAGATAAAACCAATTGGTTTAGCTGCTCGTGACACCTTGCGTTTAGAGAAAGGGTTTTGTCTTTATGGTAATGAAATTAATGAAAACACCTCTCCAATTGAAGCAGGACTTGGCTGGATTACTAAGTTTAATAAAAAATTTATTAATTCTCAGGAGCTTAGAAAACAGGCGGATTTAGGGGTCAAAAAGAAACTTGTTGGTCTAGAATTAACAGAGAGAGGTATTGCTCGTAAGGGATATCCTGTTATTTCTTCAGAAGGTGATATTATTGGCGAAATAACTTCTGGCACAATGTCTCCAACATTATCTAAAGCAATTGCCTTAGCTTATGTTGCTGTTGAGTTTTTGAATGTAGATAGTGAGATCTTTATTAAGCTTCGTAATAAGCAACTCAGCGCTAAAATTGTACCTGTACCTTTTTTATTTAATTAATGAGTATTAAGAAAAAAATTCAGGTTTGTTTTTCTTCTAATCAGTTTAATATGTTTGCTGATGGAATATCAACAGTGGTAGTTGTTGATCTGTTAAGAGCAACTTCTGTAATTTCAACGGCTTTTGAATGTGGTGTGGAGATGGTTATTCCAGTAAAAACACTAGAAGAGGCAATCTCATATAAAAAATTTCACAATCATATTGTTGCTGCTGAAAGGAATACCATAGTAGTAGAGGGTTTTGATTATGGGAATTCACCTTTTCATTATATTGATTCTGATGTCCGAGGTAAGAATCTAGTGCTTACAACAACAAATGGGACCAAAGCCATTCATCTAGCTAAAGATCATAAGATCATTACAGCCTCATTTTTAAATATTGATGCAGTTACTAATTATTTAGTTAATGATAATAATCATGTTATTATCCTTTGCTCTGGTTGGAAAGGATTTTTTAACCTAGAAGACTCTATTTTTGCAGGAGCCTTGTCTGAAAAATTATTACTGACAAACAATTTTACTGCAAATTGTGATTCTTTGCAAGCTTCAAGAGAGGTATATTCTATTGCTAAGAATGATTTGTTTGGTTTTTTATCAAAATCATCTTATAGAAGAAGAAATAACTCTAATCAAGTTATTAAAGATACAGAATTTTGTTTGAAGCCACATATTAAATCTAATATTGTGCCCATATTTGTAGATGGGAAATTAATTAAATCAAAAAATGGCTCAACAACTTAGACATCTATTCCTCTTAATCTTATTATCTTTATTATCTGTTACATTTGTAATGTCATGGGGTTTTCATGCTCATAAAATAGCAAATCAGTATGCTGTATTTACTTTGCCTGAGCAATTAATAGGATTTTATAAAAAGAATATTGATTACTTAACTGAGCATTCAGTTGATGCGGATAAAAGAAGATATGCTATTAAGGAGGAGGCTCCAAGACATTATATAGATATTGATTATTATGGTGAAGATCCTTTCGATATAGTGCCAAAGAAATGGGGTGATGCAATTGATAAGTTTACTGTAGATACCTTGTTTGCTTATGGAATTCTTCCTTGGCATATTGAGATTATTTATACTAGATTAGTAAGAGCATTCAAGCATAGGGATATAGATTATATTTTAAAATATTCTGCAGATTTGGGTCATTATATTGCTGATGCTCATGTCCCTCTTCATACTACTATAAATTATGATGGTCAATTAACCAATCAGAAAGGAATTCATGCTTTTTGGGAGAGTAGGTTGCCAGAGCTTTTTGCAGAAGATTATGATTACTTGGTTGGCACGGCTGAATATAGATCTTCAGTACTTAACGTTGCATGGAAGACTATAGAGGAAAGTTATAATTGCTTAGATTCAGTATTAGATTTTGAGAAGAATGTATCAGAAAATTTTCCTAGAGACAGACAATATACTTATGAAAAGAGAGGTCAGAGAACTATAAAGCAAAAGTCAGCTGGTTTCTCCGAGGTATATCATGTAATGCTAGATGGGATGGTTGAAAGAAGGTTGCGATTATCAATTTCTACAATTGGTGATTTATGGTATTCTGCATGGGTAGATGGAGGGAGTCCTGTATTAGATGGCATGATGGATAGCGAAAATCCTTTCGTAGAGGAAATTAAAAGAGATCATAAGATAACCGTAGAGGATGCAAGAGGTCATCAGAATTAGTTCTAGAATAAATAAGCAATAGAGACTGTGATAGCTTTGTTTTTTAGATTATAAATATTTGTTTTTATTGGGTTACTTGCTGCATCTAAAGTGTTTATCTCTTGTGAGACCTCTCCAATACTCATAAATCCTGTATTTACCTTGCTCTCAATTAGAAAATTCTCAGTTAAGTAGTATGACATACCAATATTCAAACCAATATCTAGAGTTTCTTCCTCATAGATGCTATTAGGAAGCTCTTCATGTGCAACCTCTCCATCATGTTCTCCTTTATCACTTATGATCCTATAACTTGGAGTTAAGAGGTAGGAAGCTGAGGGGCCAATATTTAAAGATAATTTATCAGTTCTTTTATAGCTGACATTAGGATTTATTTCTAGATAAGCTAATCTGATTTCTTGATTAGATTTATGTAAATCTCTCTCATTTACTGCATAATTATGTGTGTAGTTATAGTTAAAGGAGGCTCCCTTTTGACTATAAATTAGATCTGTATTGATATACCACAGATCATTTAATGGTATTTCAATATAAAAACCACCACTAACTCCTATTAGTGAAGAGCTTTCTATATTTTCTACCCCATCATTAGTAGTAGAATTGAAATTAGAGATATTAGCACCAATTTTCATTCCATATTTTATTGGTAATAAGCTTTGCCCACTTAGATTTAGTGTAATCAAGGCGGTAATTACATATGTAGTTATCTTTTTCATAGTTTAATTATTTAGCATTACTGGCATTACCAGCATTAATGTGTTCTCACCTTCTTGCATGCCATCTAAGGGAAGTATGATTCCAGCTCTATTTGGAGCACTCATCTCTAATGAGATCTCTTTAGCTCCTATATTACTTAGCATATCAATTACAAATCTAGAGTTAAAACCAATTTCCATATCTACTCCTTCATATTCGCATGATAACCTTTCTTCTGCCTTATTGGCAAAGTCTAGATCTTCAGAAGATATCTGTAGCTCACTCCCTGCTATTTTTAATCTTATTTGATGTGTAGTTTTATTTGCGTATATTGATACTCTTTTGATTGAACTTAAGAGTGTTCCTGTTTTAATAGTTAGCTTGTTTGGGTTTTCTTTTGGTATAACAGCATCATAATTAGGGTATTTGCCATCTATTAATCTACAGATTATAGTATTATTATTGAATGAGAATAGTGCATTTGTTTCATTGAATTCTAGCTTTATTTCTTCTTCGTCTATGTTATTTTTTAGAATACTTAGTGGTTTTTTTGGTAGAATAAAAGATGTTGTCTTTTCAGAAGATAAATCTGTTCTTGTATGTTTGACAAGTTTATGGGCATCTGTAGCTACAAAATTAACTTTCTCTGGTGATAGTTCGCAAAATACACCACTCATAACTGGTCTTAGTTCATCATTTCCACTAGCAAATATTGTTTTATTTATGGCGTTAGCTAAAATCTTGCCATCAAAAATTGTTTTCGAAGAACCTGATAATAATGGAGTCTTAGGAAATTCATCAGCATTTTGTCCTGCTAATTTATAATTTCCCATCTCTGAGCTCATTTCAATACTAAATGTTTCTTGATCAATTATAAAGGTTAAAGGTTGATTTGTAAAAGTCTTCAAGGTTTCAGTTAATATTCGGGCAGGAATTGTAATACTACCATTGGTTTCAGCTTCAATAGCAATTTTTGCCATCATTGTAACTTCTAGATCAGAAGCAATGATTGTCATTGTATTACCTTTAATTTCAAACAAGAAATTATCTAAGATAGGAAGTGTATTGTTGGAGCTTATCACACTATTTAATTTCTGAATTTCTTTTAGAAGTGCTGTGCTATTTACTATGAATTTCATTAATATAGTTCTTTTGTATTCAATTTAATTGTCAAATATAGATTTTCTTCTTGATGTATCCTTGTTTTACTCTAATAAATCATTAATATTAATTAACACTTTGTTAAAAACATAATCTTGAATTAACATAACTTCTCCATCATTTAGAGTTGCGTATTTTCTATCTACTGTAAAATTCTCTTCTTTGCTTTTGCTAACTACATCTGATATTTTGTATATTCTTAGTGTGTCTGAATTGATGATTAATTCTTCTGTCAGATTAGATGTCGCGAATTTATTGTTATTTTTCTTGTAGCTTTCACAATTTATTTTTTGAAAACTATTAAGAAGTTTCTTTAATTTTTTCTTATTGAAAGAGATAGATTTATTCTCTGAATTAAATAGTTCAAGTGGATTAGTATTTAATATATATGAGTTTTCTAATCTAGTATGGTCAGTGTATTGTATATGCTCAATAGCATCAGCACTTAGGTTAAAGACAGTGTTTGATCTCCAATTACTTATATTAAGACTACTACCTTGTATACCGTAACGGGGTGTCAAGAAACCATTAAATGAGGGGATATGTATAACAAATGGTTGATTGCTTTCTTTTAATAGCATATAAGTGCCTAGATGATCAGAAGTATTTGACCCAATAGTATAGGCTTTTACTAGTTCCTTATTTCTGAAAAACTCCACATATATTCCTGTTGTAGCAATATATTCTACAACATTGTTAAATGCAGCTCTTGATACTGGCTTCTTGATTCTTATCTTATTGGCTGTAGATAATAGTGTTCTGATAGCATCTTCCCTTACAATGAATCTATTATTTACTCGCCAGTGATTTGCTTGTTTTTTTAATGTTATTGTATTACCATTCCTATCTGCCATAAAAATTTTATTTATTTCTGATGTTTCTATAATATCAAACTTATTTTCTTTGGTAATAGAAGATTTCTTGTTTCCGTAATTACATGCAAGAAGTCCTATTAGGAAGGTAGTTAATATTTTTTTTTTAAGCATACTTCTTATTTTTAATATGTAAGAATAAGATACTAAAGAGTAATAATAAAATTAATGGCAGGACAATATTTGTGATTTGAATTAGGTGTGTGTTATTAGTAATTTTTTCTTTATCTAATAATCTTAATTTTAATTCTTTAGATTTTAATTTTGTGAGTCCAATGTCATCACACAGATAATGTATACAATTCATTATAAACTTCTTGTTTCCTGGATATGTGTGCTTTATGAATTTGTCATAACCTAAAGGATATATATCACCATTGCTTCTGACATCATTCTTTGCAATATCCCCATCAGATACAACTATCATTTCAGTCTTCTTGCCTTTATCTTTAAATTCAATAGATTGTGCCTTTGGTAGTATACGATTTTTAAAAACTGATTCAAATTCCCCTTCTAATAATACTGCAACAGGTATTCTAGACTTATTAAAAGTTTTAATTGGCGGTGGATTTTCTAGAATTCCCAAACTTATTTTTGCAGGTGTTGGTTGGATCCTACTTTGTTTAGAACTTGTAAGTAATATTGTTTTTGAAATCTCATTTCTTATAGTATCAATAGAACTAATAAAGCTGGTTTTTATAGCATCTAATTCCTTAGAGATTGAATGAGATGCGTCAGAATATAATAGTGGGTAATATGGCCATGCAAAGTAGGATTGTTGTGGGATATTGTTGCTATATCCTGTTACAATAGGTATCTGAGTTGATCTTAGATCTTCGATTATATCTGCATTTATTCTAACCCCATATTTAAATAATTGGTCTTCTAAGTTTAGATTATTTCTTAGAGAAATAAAACTATTCTTATTTTGTAGGCTATCCATATTTGCATTCACACCATCAATAAGCCAGAGTATTTTTCCTCCATTCATTACATACTGGTCAATAATGAATTTTTCTAACATATTGAATGCAATTGTAGGTTTTGCTATGATTAAAGCTTTAAATGTATTCAGATCTGATATTTTTCTAGTAATATCGGCTTGCATAGTATTGCTGTCAATTTCAAACTCTTTAATGTTAGTCCGTTCAATATTATAATAATAACTAAGTTTATTATTATCTTTAAGTACTGATTCGGTTAGGTCATATACCTCATTGGCTGACAACTCCCCATTCCCCTCTAAGAAAGCAATTTGTGGATTTGTTTCCCTTGATATATGATGTATTGCTGATGTAAATTCATATTCTAGATTCTCAATAGATATATTTATATTCTCTGACGGTTTCTTAGTAATAGAATTTTTTAAAAAATTAACAGCTTCTTGCTTGTTTTTATAATAGATTAGAGCGCCAGGGAAGATGATTTGACTAGACTTTGAGCTTGTGGATCTGATTTCTATATCAGTAGGGTTTAGCCCATTTTTAACTAGTTGCTGAAATAGATCTTTTTTTTCTTCGTTATTTTTATTTGGATTGATGAACTCAAATTCAAATTTTTTAGGTGCAATCTGTTTGAAGTTGTTTAGTAGATTTAATAGTTCGGATTGTAGATGGTTAAATTCTACAGGGAATTCCCCATCTAGATATACTTTTATAAAGATAATGTCATCTAGATTTGAGATTATTTGTTTTGTTTCTTCTGAGATTGAATGTTTTTTATCTTCAGTTAGATCTACTCTAAAGTCAATATAAGAGAATAAAAGATTTATTAGTAGTACTAATAGTAATGTTTTAATAAAGGATCTTTTTTGCATATTATTTCTTACTTGTGATAATGATTTCAGAAAGCTTCAAAAATAGAAGGCAAACAGAGATAAAATAAACAATGTCTGAGCCTTGTATTAGGCCTTTGCTCATGATTTTGTAATGATATGAGATTCCAGATTTTTGTAGAATGATATCAATTGGTTGAAGGATTTGGATCTTACTTAAGATGTCAAACCCAAAATAGAATATTGCAGAAAAAATTACCCCTAAGATAAAAGCGATGATTTGATTATTGCTTATACAAGAGGCAAAAACACCAATACTAGAGAAAACACTACTTAGCATAATTAATCCAATATAAGACCCAGTAATACCTGCTAGATCAAGATTGCCAGTGGTTTCTCCAATAGAATAAATAGTGATTACATAGAAAGATGTTGGCACTATAGAAATAATAACTAGTGTCATAACTGCTAAGAATTTAGTTGTAATTATTTTATATATGCTTATAGGTTTGGTTACTAAGGTTTCAATGGTTCCATTATTATATTCTTCTGAAAAAGCTCGCATACTAATTGCAGGAATTAGAAGTAAAAATAATAGTGGAGCGAGGGAGAAGAATATGTCCATTGATGCATACGAATTAGCTAGAATGTTAAGAGTGCTAATTTCTGACCATAGGAGTAGTCCATTCACTAGTAAAAAAAAACCAATTGTTAATGGTCCAATAATAGTGCTGAAGAATACACTAATTTCTTTTTTGTATAAATCCATCATTTAAATTCTATTCTAATAATTTCATATAGTTTTAAACCAAGGAGCTTGTCTGCCATGCCTTTGTTGATTGCTATTTGTAATTGATTATTTTCTCCAAAAAGCGCTAGCTTCTCAGCAGTTGCCACATCTGTATACTTTGAGGATATCTCAGTAATCATCTCATCTTCTCTGCCAAAAAGTATTGTAAAATTTCTACCTTTTTGTATTTTTTCGAATTCCGTTTTCTTAATATTAGTTATGGCATTTCCATAGCCATCAACATATATAACAGAACCTCTAATTATATTTGATTGTAGCACTGCTTGCAATTCCATTTTTTTATTCTCAGAGTTTTTGATTACTGCCCCAATCATTTCTATAGTTCCCCCTCTGGCTAGATGACACGCAGCAGGAACAAATATATTTTTTGCAGCAAATGTCATACAGTTGTTTGATAACTGTATGTTGAGTTTTACCATATTTTCAGCTCTAACTTCATTTAATAACAATGCAAATAGACCATTGTCTGCTCCAATAAAGTAATGTCCCTCTGCTTTGACTGCTAAATGTTCGTTTGTAACTGAGAGTTCATCATCAACACTGATTATATGGATGGTACCAATTGGAAAGTCTTTAAAGCAATTGCGTAGAACATATGCGGCTTGTTGTATGTTAAAAGGTTCAATTTGGTGTGAGATGTCAATAACTTTTACATCTTCCATTTGTGAAAAAATAGATCCCTTTACAGATGCAAGGTAGCTATCTTTCGTGCCTAAATCAGTAGTTAGTGTGATTATTGCCATTTATTATTAAGATCTTTTTGACTGAGAAATTAAAATGTTGTTATTTTGTATTCAAAAATAGAATAAATCTATGAACGATATAATTAATGGGTAAAAAAAAAATAACACTTAATAATATTGAGTTAGTGGAGCTTTTTGGCACAAATAATAATAAGCTTGCTAAAATTAAGAGTTTGTTTCCAAAACTCAAGATTATATCTAGGGGTGAAGAGTTGATGCTTTCAGGAGGTATATCTCAGATTGAATTTTTTGAAAAGAAACTGTCTTCTTTTATTCGGCATATTAACCAATATGATAGTTTGACAATTAGTCAGATTGAAAGATTAGTTGATGGAAATGAAGCTGAAATTCTAGAGGCTAAGCATGACATTATTCTGCATGGAAAGAATGGGAAGGTGATTAAGGCAAGGACCTTAAATCAAAGAAAAATGGTCTCAGAGATTGCTAGCAACGACATGTTGTTCGCTATTGGTCCAGCTGGTACCGGAAAAACATATACAGCAGTAGCAATTGCTGTTAGGTCATTAAGAGATAAATTAGTGAAACGTATTATTTTGACGCGTCCTGCAGTTGAGGCAGGCGAAAATATTGGTTATCTCCCTGGAGATCTAAAAGAGAAGTTAGACCCTTATATGCAGCCTATCTATGATGCTCTTTCAGATATGCTTCCTATTGAAAAATTAAATTATTATATTGAGAGTAATATAATACAAATAGCTCCTTTAGCTTTTATGAGAGGTAGAACCTTAGATAAAGCATTTGTAATTTTAGATGAAGGACAGAATACAACTGAACAACAGATGAAGATGTTTCTAACTAGAATGGGCGTCTCTGCAAAGTTTGTTGTAACTGGAGATGAAACGCAAATTGATCTTCCTAAACATCAGAATTCAGGCTTGTTGCATGCTAGAAAAACATTAAATAACATTAGAGAGATCAGTTTTGTTACTCTTGATAGTAAGGATGTGATACGACATAATTTAGTAACTAAAATAATTAAAGCATATAAAAAAAATGACTAATACAATTAAAGAGACAAATTTTGAATTACCAGGACAAACAAATTTTTACAAAGGCAAAGTGAGAGATGTCTATACTGTAAATCATGACACATTAGTTATGGTCGCTACTGATAGGATATCAGCTTTTGATCATGTCTTACCTGAGGGAATTCCATTTAAAGGACAGGTGTTAAATCAGATCGCTTCAAAATTTCTAGATGCTACTAGTGATATTGTGCCAAATTGGATGGATGCTACTCCTGATCCAAGTGTTACAATAGGTAAGATGTGTGAGCCATTTAAGGTTGAAATGGTAATTCGAGGCTATTTGACTGGTCATGCATGGAGAGAGTATAAATCTGGCAAAAGAATGATTTGTGGTGTTTCAATGCCAGATGGTATGTTAGAAAATGAGAGTTTTGATTCTCCATTAATAACACCAACTACAAAAGCTGATGTAGGTCATGATGAAGATATTACTAGAGATGAGATCTTAGCTCAAGGGTTGGTTAATGAACAAGATTATATTAAGCTCGAAGAGTACACTAGAGCCCTATTTCAGAGAGGAACAGAGATGGCTAGAGAGAAAGGTTTGATCCTTGTAGATACCAAATATGAATTCGGTAAGGATAAAAATGGAGTAATTACGCTTATTGACGAGATCCATACTCCTGATTCATCTAGATATTTTTATATAGATGGATATAAGCAGAAAATTGCAAATGGGGAATCTCAGAAGCAGCTTTCAAAGGAGTTTGTGCGTCAATGGTTAATAGGAAATGGCTTCCAGGGTAAGGAGGGTCAAGCTATTCCTGAGATGAGTGAGGCATATTGTAATTCTGTTTCTGAGAGATATATTGAGCTTTTTGAATATATCACAGGAGACAAGTTTATAAGAGAGGATGTTAATAATGTTGTCAATAGAGTAGAGGGTAATATATTAAATTATTTAAGTGTTTAATTCTTTTTTTGATTTTTGTAATAATTGTTTTAATGATGTTGAGCTAGTCCTTTTGTTATTGGCTATAGTAAGCTTGTTTTTTCTATTTTTTTATTATCTCTACTTCTTTATTAAGTTGTCCTTTTATAGTTCTTCTGATTCTAACTTTAACAAACCTCTTTCAATTATTATTTGTGCTAAGAATGAATTTGTTAATTTACAAAAAAACTTACCAGTTATTCTGGCGCAAAATTATGTTAGTTTTGAGGTAATTGTAGTTAATGATCAGTCTACTGATACAAGTAAATCATTTTTAGAAGAGTTGGCTGCAGAGAATAGCAATCTAGTTGTTGTTAATATTGATGATTTTGTGACTCATCCTTTAGGTAAAAAATTTGCTCTTACTTTAGGTATTAAGACGGCAAAGCATGAACATTTATTATTGACTGATGCGGATTGTGTTCCAAACTCATTAGATTGGGCTCGTCAGATGAGTGCAAATTTTAATCATGCTAATATTATAATAGGTTATGGTGCTTATGAGAAGAAAAAAGGATTTCTGAATAATATCATTAGATTTGACACATTTAATGTCGCTCAGCAGTATCTTTCATTTTCTATAAATGGCTTGACATATATGGGGGTAGGTAGAAATCTTGCATATAAGAAATCATTATTTTTTGATAATAAAGGATTTGCTAGCCATATACATATACCATCCGGAGATGATGATTTATTTGTACAAGAAATATCTGTAAACAATTCTGTTGCTGTAGAAATATCGGAATGCTCACATACTACATCTAGAGTTATAGGTAGCTGGAAGGAATGGGCTTATCAAAAAAGAAGGCATATTTCAACTTCTTCTTTTTATAAATTAAAGTTTAAGTTATTATTAGGTATTTATCCTCTGGCCCAGTTGTTATTCTTATTGAGTGTAATTTTTCTATTGATCTCTGGTGTAGATTTGGTTTATATTATTGTGTTGTTGGTTCCCAAGTTAATCCTTTCTTATCTAGTGAATTATAAGGTTATGAGAAAATTAAATGTTTTTGATTTATATTGGATTCATCCATTGTATGAGATTTTAAATCTTTTAATTCAAGGGAATTTTGTATTATTGAATCTATTTAGGAAACCAAGAAGATGGAGTAGATGAGTGAGAACTTAACCAAGAAAGGTCAAAGAGACTTAAAATTAATAAATAGGGCATTGCAGAGTGGTGATCCTACAGCTTATAGCGAGTTATTAAAAATATATCGTGATCCCTTATATTTTATGTTGTATGAGAAAGTGAATAATCAGGAGGTTGCTAAAGATTTGACAATAGAGGCGTTAGGTAAGGCATTTAAGAAGTTACATCTTTATACTCCAGAATATACATTTAGTACTTGGTTGTTTACTGTAGCTAGAAACCATTGCATTGATTATCTTAGAAAGCAAAAGTTGCCTACTAGTTCTATTGATAGTATGATGGTAGATGAGCATGGTAAGCGTACAAATTTTGACTTACTGTCATCAGAGTTAAATCCAGAGCAGAAGCTTGAAAAAACACAAAGAATTGCTATTTTAAGACAGATCGTTGATCAGCTAAAACCTAAGTATCGTGACTTGGTAAAGCTTAGATATTTTAAGGAGCTAAGTTATGAAGAGGTTGCTGATACTTTAGGGCTTCCTATAGGTACAGTGAAAGCGCAATTACATAGGAGTAGGGAGCAGCTATTTAAGATTATGTCTGGAGTGAAAGATATTATATAGATGCAAATTATACATAAGTATTTTTCTGGATTATCAGAAAAGCAGGCAAAACAATTTTCAGATTTAGAACAATTATATGTTTATTGGAATTCAAAAATTAATGTTATTTCTAGGAAAAGTATTGATCAACTTTATATTCATCATATCCTTCATTCTTTAGCAATAGCAAAAGTTCTAGAATTTCGGAAAGGAACAAAGGTGCTAGATGTTGGAACTGGTGGTGGCTTTCCAGGGATTCCATTAGCAATTCTCTTTCCTGATGTAGATTTTTTACTAGTAGATAGTATTGGCAAGAAAGTTAGAGTAGTAAATGAGCTAAGTACCTCTATTGGATTGAAGAATATGCGTTCAATACATGAAAGAGTTGAAAATCTTACAGAGACATTCGATTTTATCGTGAGCCGGGCTGTCACCAATATGCCAGATTTTATAAGATTAGTGAAGGGAAGATTTAAGAATAATAATCATAATGTCTTAGATAATGGTATACTTTATTTAAAGGGGGGAGATCTATCAGGTGAATTGAGGGGAATATCGCACCAACAATATGAAATTGCTGAGTTTTTTGAAGAGGATTATTTTAAGACTAAGAAAGTGGTGTACATTAGTTTATAGGTGCTATTTTTCACAAAAATAGATGATTTCTCCTTTAGGCAAGGCGTAGCGCTCTACTAGCTCAGGGCTTAGTTCATTAATAAAGTTGCTCTCAGTTACTTTAAAGCCTGCTGCAGCTAATTTCTTTCCGTAGTCTAGTCCAAATAATCTTAGGTGGTCATCTTGCCAGTAAAGCTTCTCCCTTTCTTTTGGGTCTGTAACATTTATATCTTCTTGTGTTTCTGTATTATTAGTGTCAATAGGCACTTGAAAGATACCCCATCCACCTGGTTTCATGACTCTAAAAAATTCAGTCATTACTTTATGTGAGTCTTCAACATGTTCTAATACATGATTGCAGATTACAACATCAAAGGTATTCTCTTTAAAGGGTATTTTATGTACATCCATCTTGATATCTGCCCATGGAGAAATCAAATCTCCTGTAATATAATCTAGATTTTTCATTTTCTTAAACAGTTTAATGAAACAATATTCTGGAGCAATATGTAAGAATTTCAAGTTGTCAGTAAAGAAATTTGTTTTTTCTTGCATAAAAAGCCACATCAATCTATGTCTCTCTAGACTCATACTGTCAGGAGCAAGTGCGTTTTTCCGCGATATTAATCTACCATAAGGCAGTAGTTTGCTGTAAGTCTTTCCGTTAATTGGGTCTTCAAATTTGTTTCCTCTCATCAGTAGAGAAAATATTTGCAGAAAGAAATGGCTCACATGTTGTAAATAATGTCTGGGTATAAAACGGGTTGCTAAAGATATTATTAAGTTCATTTTTTAGATTTAGAACTTCAAAAATAAGAAAAGCAATTTACTCAGTGTCTTGAAATTGCTTGAATCCCAGACGTACAAGCATTTTTTTTTCAAAATTCCAGAAGAATTCAAATTGCCCAAAAAGAGTCCCAATAATTAAGATAAGAATTTGGTAAGTAGGGAAGATGATTAAAATACGTGCAGGCCAGAAGATCCATGGAGGCAGCAATTCTTTTGTGACTCCTAGTATATCTATTAATGGTCCTGCTACTAATAGTGCTAAAGATCCAGTTACAGAGAAAACAATAAGAATAATAAGCAGTTGGAAGTTAGAAGTAATTCCCCATTTTTTTTTGATCCTCTTCATTCTACAAATATAGATTATTAATCTAATCTGCTGATTTTATATGCTGATAATAATGAAAATATTCCAACCGTTATGCCAAGTAAATAAAAGGAAGCAGTTAGTGAATAGTTTTCTCCAATATATCCTAGTAAAGGGGCTATCGCTGCAAATGATATTCGTATGACAAAACTCCTTATGGAGAGTACTGTGGCTCGTTTTTCTGATGTTGTATTTATATTTATAGCATTTCGTAGTGCGGGGGTTATAAAGCCTCTTGATAGATAAATAATAAATATGAATAGTAAGCCATACAAAGAAACGGTCATTCCTAAACTTATAAATGATATTATGATTATTAATGAGTTGTATGACAGGTATTTATAATTATTGCTTGTAAGCAATCTATGTGCGTTATATGATGTGATTCCTGCTGAGAAGTTAAGTCCAGCCCATAGTACTCCATAGTAGGCTAGAGGCATGTCTATTTGTTTGAAAAAAGGTTGTGCGAACCATGCCATAGATAGCGTTGCTACTCCCATAGCAGAAGAATATATTATTAACCATTTTAATTTTTTGTTAATTAGGAAAGTGAATTTTATAATATCTGAAATTGTATTAAAGGGTCTAGATATGCTATCTTTCCTGTGTATTGTAGGTTCTACTAGAGTTAGAGCAATAGGTATGCTAAGAAATAATATACAAGTTTGTATATATATTGGTAAATAAATAGAGGAGACAGCCAAGAAGCCTCCTAATATGCCAGCAGTTGCTTCAGAGAAATTGCCAATTGCATAATTACGCCCCTCAATTTTAGTGTAAACTCCCTCTTCTTCTTTTTCAATTAGTGTGTCGTATATTAGAGCACTATCACTACCTGACATTAAGCTGCCTCCAATACCTACTAAGATCTGAGCAATTGCGAAAGAATGGAATTCTCCATAAAATGAGAATATTAGATAGCCTATAAAAGTAAATATTGTGCTAAAAACAATGGTTCTCTTTCTTCCAAATAGATCTGCTATATATCCTGATGGAATTTCAAAAAATGCTACAGATAAAGAATATATAGATTGTAAGACCATCACTTGTGTGATTGTTAATCCATGTTCTTGGAAGAATAAAACAATAATAGGCATAGCTACCATAAACCAAGTAACACCCTTTAATAGATGCATTTTAATTATATTATTTCTTATTTGCATTAACCCCTAGGATGAAACTGGATAATATTACTTCTTAGGTAGTCTTTGTCAAGGTGAGTGTATATTTCAGTGGTAGTTATACTTTCATGCCCTAGCATTTCTTGTACTGCTCGTAAATCAGCCCCTCCTTCAATTAGATGCGTGGCAAAGCTATGCCTAAATGTATGAGGACTAATTTTCTTCTTTAACCCTATTATTTCTTTTAGTTTTTGAACTATTAGGAATATCATTACTCTAGTAATCTTCGCACCTCTATTATTTAAGAAAATAAAATCTTCATGTCCCGTCTTTATCTTCTGATGTATACGAACTTCATTAATGTATATTTTTAAGTATTTTAGGGCTCGACTGCCAATAGGGGCAAGTCGTTCTTTATTTCCTTTTCCGATTACTTTTAAGTATCCTTCTTTAAAATTAATATTTGATAATTGGAGAGTAATTAATTCACTAACTCTCAGACCGCAACTATATAGGGTTTCTATTATTGCTCTATTTCGTTCTCCTTGCTTACTGCTTAAGTCTATTGCATTAATCAGTTGATCAATCTCCATTAGAGAAAGTGTGTCTGGTAGTTTAAATCCAATCTTAGGACTTTCAATTAGTTCAGTTGGATTAAACTTGATATAATCTTCTATAATTAAGTATTTGTAGAATGCTTTAATGCCTGAAAGAATACGTGCTTGCGACCGAGCAGAGATCTTATCTTCATTTAATGTTTTTAAGAAATTTGTTATAGCTTCTCTAGATATTTGTAGCGGTTTTAATTCTATTTGAATTCCATAAGTAGCAAGTTTTTTTATATCACGTATGTATGCTTGAATTGAATTTTCAGAGAGTGATCTTTCAATCTTCAAGTACGATTTAAAGTTCTTAATAGATTTTTCCCAATTCATTTGTGTAATTTTGCTTTTATGAAAGTAGGTATTGTTAACGGTCCAAATTTAAACTTATTAGGCAAAAGAGAGAAAGCTATTTATGGTAATATGTCATTTGATTCTTTTTTAAAGCAATTGGAGGGTGATTTTCCTTCTATGGAGATTAATTATTTTCAAAGCAATATAGAGGGTGATATTATTAATAAGTTACATGAATTAGGTTTTTCATATAATGTTATTTTACTTAATGCAGGTGGATACACCCATACTTCTGTTGCTTTAGCTGATGCAGTTGCAGCAATAGAAACTCCAGTTATTGAGGTTCATATTTCTAATATATATGCTAGAGAGGAGTTTAGACAGAGCTCTTTAATTTCTCCAAATTGTAAGGCTGTTGTTTGTGGTTTTGGTTTAGATTCTTATCGGGCTGCCTTAACAACCTTAATGTCGTCAAATCTATAGTTTTGAAAACTTTTCTATCTTATATATCTTATTTTTGATTAAAATAGAGTCTTTTATCTTTCCTGTTAAACACTTACTCTGCTTTGTGTTTCTTCTTTTGATAAGAAGTTTCGGGATTTCAGAATAGAATGCCATATGGGCTTTAAAGATTGCTATTAGATGTGTTATGCCCTTTAGGTTCTTCAAAAAAGTAAGGGCTGCGATACCATCTAGAAATAATCGAATAGGGATAACAGATAATAGTGATATTACTGGCAGATTTTTGAAAAGCATATAAAGGTTGTTTCTAAAGTTAAGTTGAGTTTTAAATGGTGAGCTAGAGTCAAGCGTACCCCCTCCAACATGATATACTGTAGAATTTGGTTCTACCATTATTATATATCCTTTGTTTTTTAATCTCCAACAAAGATCAATTTCTTCTTGATGTGCAAAGAAGTCTTCATCTAAACCGCCTACTTTCCAGAAGCTAGAGGCTTGAATAAACAAACAGGCTCCTGTTGCCCAGAATACCTCAATAGCATCATTATATTGCCCTTTATCTATCTCAATATTATCAAAGATCCTCCCTCTGCAAAAAGGATATCCAAGATTATCAATGTAGCCTCCACTAGCTCCAGCATATTCAAAACGATCTTTATTATTATAATCTAATATTTTTGGTTGGCAGGCTGCAATCTCAGCATTAGATCTCATTAAATTTATGATCGGTGAGAGCCAATTTTCAGTTACTTCAATATCTGAATTTATAAGCACAAAATATTTTGCATTTATTTGTTTGAGCGCATCATTATATCCTTTGGCATAACCTAGATTAGTTTTATGTATAATGACTTTTATTTGCGGGAAATTCTCTTTTATAAAATTTACTGAGTTGTCGTCTGATGCATTGTCAGCTAAGAAAATAGTAGCTTCATTGCTATATTTAATTAGGGTAGGCACGAATTTCTCTAGCCATGACTTTCCGTTCCAATTTAAAATTACAACTGCTATTTCTCTCTTTTGTGTTTCCATCTTTTATGTGACCATAACCAATATTCTGGTTTGTTTATTATATCTTTTTCTAATTTTTTTGTAAATTCTTTAGTGATTTTCCCGTGTGGTTGTTTAGTTGGTTTGTCAGTAATTAAAGAGTATTCTGCTTCATAGTACCCTCTTTTTGTTTTACTAATACTCACATAAATTACGGCACAATTGTATTCTTTGGCATATTTCTCAGCTCCAAATAAAACGGCGGTATCTTGATTTAAAAAATCTACCCAATACGCCCCTTTTGTGTTAGAAGGATTTTGATCTGAAACAAATGCAATTGCTTTAGCTTCATTATTTTCTGAAAAGGATTTTTTTGCTTGCTTCATAGATACAAGATTTGTTCCGTGTTTGGAACGAGAAGCATAAATCCGGCTATTTAAAAATTTATTACTTAAAGGTTTGTAGATTGCTATGCATTTATGTTGTGAATAGATAGCAAAGGCTTGTCCGCATAGTTCCCAGTTATTATAATGTCCGCCTACAAAAATTACGTTCTGCCCTTTCTTCGTAAATTTACTACTTAACTCAGGGTTTTTAATAACAAAGTGTTTTTTGAGGTACTCTTCTGACATGGTAAAACCTTTGAGAGTTTCTATGATTACATCACAAAGATGATGATAGAAATCATCCATGATCTGTATTAATTCCTTCTTGCTTTTTCTAGGAAAAGAATTCTTTAGATTGGTTGTAACAACTTCAGTTCTATATTGAAATATTTTGTATAATATTATATATAATGTGTCAGATAGAAAGTGGAGTAGGGATTTAGGAAGTAAAGATATTGGTAGAACCAAGATGTAATACAGAATCCTTGTAGTCATATTTGCAAATATACTTTTTCTATCTTGGGTTGATATAGTTATTATTAAAATCATCTCCAAAGGAAGGCGAATCACTTTGTTCTATTTTGTCTCGCCATTCACTATTACTCACCTCTCCATAAACATTTGAATATTCTAATCGATATTCGTTGGTTGCAAAATCTGCATTTACAAATACAAATTTCTTATTTGATTGATTATTAAGTTTGTAATAATGCCATATTTCATAAGGATAAGTTGAGGATGCATTTTCTACTTTATGTATACTGTTTGGGGCTCCATATTGCAAATAGACTCTTCCTCTGTCAGTTAAATAGCCTGGAATTCTAAAGTTCTTAAAATCTCTGTTAACAGCTTGAACTTTATTATAGTACTCATTCCATGCTAGACCTGGATTATTTGCATTACGTTTCTTCCAGAAATTATATAAGAATTTTCGCATCAAATTAATATCATCATACTTTATTTGATTTTGAGCGAATATATTCTCCTCTGGATTGCTAATAGGGTATAGGTAGTCAATATATAATTTTAGTAGCTCTTTATCTGTTATATCTTCAGTGAAAGTACCAATGACAGAGACTGCATGTATATCTTTATTATTATAGCCTGTAATCGAGTTGCTTCTTTGAAAAAATACTTTCTTCTTAATAATTGTTTTGTTTTTTATGTTTTTAAGTTCACATACTAAGTTGTAATTTCCGGTTGGTAGTTTAGAAATATTAAGTTCTAATATATTGCTGGAGAACTTCTCTCCATTTTTTCTTATTGACTTATTGAAATTAAAAAGTGGCGTTTCTGTTTGGTATGTTTCAATATATGTGTTTAAGAGGTATCTTTTTTCTTGTATTTGATCCGTATTATATTCTTCAAAGTAGTAAGATAGAGAGTTAATATTCTTAGGGTAATAGTTAGATACAAATGGGGTTAATAGCATTCCTCCTTTACTTATTTTGCTTGCTTGTGTAGAATCTGTAGTAAATTCTGATATTAGTTGGATATCCGAGAGAGCTGTTTTATTTGAATAATCTATTACAAATGTTTCTTTATGCATATTGGTTTTTTCTTGTGCGGCTCTATCAAACGTGTTTACTTTTAAATGATATTCATTATTTTCAAGTTTTATTCTTTGCTGGTCAAAGAAAAATAGATTATTTCCATCAATGCTCATAAAGTTAGGGCTCTCTAATATATAATGATCAGTGTAGATTATTTCTTTCTTATGAATTATTTCAATCTCTATTTGTATTTTTCCAGTGTATGTCTCGTCTTTCTTTTCTAGTCTTAGGGTATTTGCATCAAATCCCATATATATTTCAAGGAATGATCCGTCTTCTGATTTGAATGTTGCTGTATTAATATATGATTGAAGATTTTGCCCCTGTAATATGATGGAGTTTAGTAATAAAAAAGCTAATATTCTTCTCATTGAGTTTGTGTTCTTTATTAAAGTGCTAAAGTAAAGAAACTGTATTAGCTAGCAGTTTATTTTTAATAAGAAATATTTTGTGGTTAAGTAACTATTTCTATTTTTGCATTCTTAAAAAATTATAGGAGAGATGGCAGAGTGGTCGAATGCGGTGGTCTTGAAAACCAT